>Ga0207754_100120_pt1 | contig 54101 bp, 49 predicted proteins | sample A23E1SouthBayCA_FD_187728 | JGI IMG/M metagenome (GOLD analysis project Ga0207754, IMG submission 187728) | Aerobic enrichment media microbial communities from Eden Landing Ponds, California, USA - A23 E1 (SPAdes) | ecosystem: Environmental > Aquatic > Marine > Unclassified | place: Emeryville...
CCTTCAGGGAAACAGGAATTGCTGAAACAGTGGTGGGTGGTATGCAGAAAGGGAGATCCCCCTTCAGGGAAACAGGAATTGCTGAAACAGTGGTGGGTGGTATGCAGAAAGGGAGATCCTCCTTCAGGGTGACAGGAATTGCTGAAACAGTGGTGGGTGGTATGCAGAAAGGGAGATCCCCCTTCAGGGAAACAGGAATTGCTGAAACAGTGGTTGAGATGGGCGGCTACGGCCGGAGTCGGCAAGCACCCGGATCCAAGACTACATGCTTGGTCGGTCGATGCTGATATACTCGAAGTTGATCTCTTCGAATCGAGCCGTGTTCTTGAGGACCTCCACCGCGATTCCGGTGTCGACTTGGAGCTGGTACTCCCAGGCTGGCCCGCCAATCGAACCTGCGGCCACCTTCTCACCATTAGCAATCCCCTGCATATCGAGTTCCCGAAGATGGTCCTTGAACCGGCGCTGGCCGAGTTTCTCTGCATCAATCTGTGACGCGACGGTCTTGTACACCCCATAGATCGGTTTTGCTCGAACGGGGGCATCCCCGGAGAGTTCCAGCGCAGTAAGTGCGGCAAGTGCGAGATGAGCCTGCGTCGTCATTTCACGCATGGCCTCCACGACGGCCTCTCGCTCGACGAGGTCTTGGGCTTCACGGGCGTGTTCGGCACCAACCCGGTCATCACCCTGTTTGTCGGCCAGTTCGCCGGCTTTGCGGAGGTATTTGATCGCCTGGCGGGCGTCACCCGTGTCTTGCGCCGAAAGTGCAGCAATGAGTGGAATCACGTTCTCGGACAGAACCCCACTCTGAAACAAATATTCTTGGCCCGACTGGTCGATCTCGACGATCGTTCCCTCCGCCGGCGTTCCATCGGATGCGGCCTCGGTCGCCGGCGTGAGTTTGGCCTCGCGAAATGCCTCGGCTGCGCGCCGCCGGAGGATCTGTCGAAGCTGGTTCGCATCATATGGTGAAAAGAGAACAGAGTCATCGTATAACGAACTCTTCACCTTCGGGCTGAGATTATCCCGCCATTGGAGGTCGTTACTGATGCCGATGACGCTAGGAAAGACGTGGTCTTCAACGTAGTCCTGAGCCCGGGCCCGCGGGAGACTGTAGAGAATTCGGTCGTCGTCGCCAAGCGTATCGATCTCGTCAAGCACGATGATGATCGTGCCACCGATCTCGTTCATCGCCTCGAACATCATGTCCATCACGACGTCGGTTGCGTAGCCAGTCGGCCGACTTTCTCCAGTGAGTTCCTGATAGATTCTGGACGCAGCCTTGTACGTTGTTGAGAGATCGTGTGACTCACAGGAGACGTATGCCGTCGTGAGATTCAGGTGGTCGGATTCCTCCTCGGCATGTTTCTGCAGTTGGGCGAGTTTAGCTTTCGCAGTGGCGGTCTTCCCCTGACCGGCCTTACCATGAAGAAACACATTATTCGCACCGACCCCCCGGGCGGCGGGAGCCAGCGACATGTGCAGATCTTCCATCTCGTCAGTTCGTTCAGGTAGGTCATCGGGCCGATACTCTTCACGGAGGACCTCCTCACGCTCGAAGATCGGTGAGGCGTCCGAGAATTGCGTCATATGTGAACCCCTCATAGCAGGAACAAATAAAACCCCGGTTTCAGGAATGTCTTGAACGTCTGCAACAAGGACGGTGGGGGGACCCACACCACCGTTTCAGTAATTCTTGTGCGAAGAGACGGGGAGGTGTACCCCAACGGAACAACTCGGAAAGGGCGAAACGTCCGTTTCAGAGCCTTTATTCATATTTTAGGGCGGTAGTGATCGATATCACCTATAATCTATTATATAATTTTCGCCTAGTAGTAGTAAGTGTAGTAGTAGGAGTAGTATATCCGTAGATTAGATAGAAATATCTTGGCATGTAACCGGTATTATATAGAACACGGTAATTCTACTTCGTTCTTGATGGCTACCTCGCTTGTTCTTCCGGGGGAATTGATGAAACGATGGTGTGGGCCCCAGCCAACCGTCTGTTCCCGACTGCGCCCAGCTCTCTTGGAGGCTGCTATCGCTCCACTCCGGTCAATTCCTGAAACACCGGCTGATGGCCCACACCCCTCCGCTGGTGCAGAATTCTAGGATGGTAACGTTCCACGGTCATGATCCAACATTGGGTCTTCCTACCGGTACCTCCACTGAATTGCTGAAGCAGCGGTGGGTGTGTAGTTCGATCCTGTGTCTCGATTCCTGGGACCATACACGACCCTGACACCGCTTCGTCCTCGATCGCTGCTGTCCGCGACCGCCGTCCAGCTGGCCTGCCATCTTGCTGGTCTACTTGATTTCGGCAGCGAGCGGCTGGAGGTCATAGGCCACAGGGAACTGCTCGCTCGGGCGTTTTGGGCAACTTTGAGAGCCCATTCCTCACGGCCGAAGAGTTTGTAAGAGGACAGAGTGACCTAGCGGCCAGAGCCACGCACGTACCGGCGGGCCTTGGCGCGATCGCTATGCTCGAGGAAATCCCGCAGCGGAGAGTAACCGGTCGATATCGAGTAGACTGCCCAATGGCGGGTTGCTACGGTAGAAAAAGAGCGCTCAGTATCGGGTGGAAACTTAACGCGTATGAGGAGATCTTCGGAGGGCTGGGAAGACAAAGATGGAATCTGTGGTGCCTGTTGGTCTAGTACTTTGAACCCCTCTATCGATGTGTTCGAGGAGTCCCGGTGAGATGGGGCCGTCAGAGTGAACTGACAAGTATCAGCATTGAGACGAGCCAACGCGAAGATAGTCCAAAACACAGTCTTCGCTCAACTGCTGAAAACACATCGAACACTTCGATAACGGTGTGTGTCTGTTCCTAGTCCAGCAAACAAACACAACACACAAACCCAAAGCCTCAGTCCCAGTAACCACTACTTTCCGGCTTTTGTGGCGTTCTCCTCGGTTTCAACGACAACTAGTGAGTGGGGTGCTCTCCGAACGTTCTCTTCGAACACTTCGATAGAGGGGTGTGGGTGTTGGGCCCCACCGAACACTTCGATATCCCCCATCACTTCTTCCTGCCTACTCGTCACAAACTCACGCCTCCAGACTAGAATCCTGCGTTTTCTCACAGTATTCACTTCGATAGGGGTGAGGAACCTTTACGTATACTCGCTTTGACGGTACCGCTATGGACGGCCACGACTCCGACTCTCCACCTCCCTCTTCCAACCAATCTCCCACCGACAACGACACACTCGGCCAGGCGTCTCTCACGTCAATTGACTCTACCGACGACGTCGACACACCCGACAACGGCGCCGAGGCAACTGAGCCCGACGACGCAGAGACGTCGATCTCTGAGATGCTCCTCGAGTTCGACGAACAGCAGGGCGTCATCCGCGAGCGCTCACTGCTCAACCCGAACCACGTCGTTGAGGAAGACCGCATCGTCGGCCGCGACGAACAGCTCCGGAACGTCACCAAGATGCTCCGCGTCGCGCTCGGCGGCAGCCGCCCCCCAAACCTCTTCCTCTACGGACCCTCCGGCACCGGCAAATCCCTCATCACACGCGCGGTCTGCACCAAAATCCACGACATTTGCGCCTCCCGAGACATCCAGTTCGGCACAATCAACGTCAACTGCCAGGACCTCGACACCCTTGGCACCGCCGTCTACGAACTCGCCGAAGCTGCTGCCACCGAAGCGGACACCGACGTCTTGGTCCCCAAACACGGTGTCGCAACCAAAGAGAAGTGGAACGAATTCTACCGCATCATCGACGAACATTTCGACTCCATCGTGCTGGTCCTCGACGAACTCGACATGCTCGTCGGGCGCCGCGACAAACAGGAACCCGCGTTCTCCCGGCTTGTCTACAACCTCTCCCGAGCCGGCACCGAACACGACCTCAGCACCCACGTCTCAGTCGTCGCTATCTCCAATGACACCAAACTCCTCGAGTCCCTTGGCAGCCGCGCACAGAGCTCCTTCACGCCCGAAGAAGTCCACTTCGACGACTACGACGCCAACCAACTCCAGGCTATCCTCCGGCGTCGCCAGGATGCGTTCTACGAGGACACGCTCACCGAGGACGTCATCCCGCTCGCTTCTGCGTTCGCCGCTCAAACACACGGCGACGCCCGAAAAGCGATCGACCTGATTCGTGTCGCTGGCGAGCTCGCCGAACGACAGGGCGACCCGCGAGTGACTGAGGACCACGTCCGCGCCGCTCAGGACAAGGTCGAGAAGAACCGCGTGCTGGAGGTGATTCGCGGCATCAGCACCCAGAAGAAACTCTGTCTGTACGCGACCGCTGCCGTCGCAACAGGGACGGACGACAGCACGGCTCGAAGTCCGACCGGGTACTCGGTCTACGAGTTCCTCACGTCTTCCCTGGACGCCGAGCAGTACCATCAGGAGACCTACGTGAACAAGATGAAGGAACTCTCGACGTACTCGCTGGTTGACTTCGAGCGGCGGAGTCACGGCCCGAGTTCGGGAATGTTCCTCGAGTTCCAGTTCAGCGAACGTCCCGAGACCGTGCTAGAGACGCTTCGTGAGGACGACCGGTTCAACGATATTTCGTGGGAGGAAATCGAGTCGGTCGTGCAGGCTCAACTCCGGACTGAGCCCTGACTGGCGACCGCACACCCCTCTATCGATGTGTTCTATACGCCGTATAGCAGTCACTCCTGTATTTGCTGGCTGGTCTGGTAGAGCCCGATTATAGAACTCATCCACTGCCATCTAGCACACCCCAGACTGGTCGGAACTGTAATTCAGCAGCCAATGCCGGCGACGCAGCCTCACCGTTACGAATGAGCTCATTGTCGCTCGTCGAGACATCGGCGCTTTGCGTCTGCCACCCGAACGCAGAGATCGACTCTTTGGAACCGCCGACGGTGTTATTCGACACTGTTGCTCCGGCCACGTTCTTCACCCCGATTCCGTAGCCCTGGCGTCTGAGGAGATGGTCGAGATCGAACTGGTTGAGTTCGGTTAGATCGTTATCTGCCACCGTCACGTCCGTTGCGTCCTCGATACGCACCCAAGATCACCATCCTTGGTCACCGCACCGTATTGTCCTGAATCGTCACCCCACGATGTAGTGTTGATCCTCCGTCCCCACCAGCACGGTGGAGTAACACCGTCTGTAGCGAGCAGACGGCATTTGGGGCTCTGACATTCTTTCACGACTCCAGTTATGGGTCTTCGCCCCGAAACTGCATAATAAACTACCAATTAAATTTTTAATATTAATTAGTATACTGTTCACTCTTTTTTAGGTGGCCGCGCGCGGCACTTCGGTCCACGAGGTGGGTCCGGGAGTCACATGCTTCAATAAGCTTGAGAATGGCTCGGAGCCGGATTGGTTTGTATGCTAGTAGTTCGGCACTGACGTTCACTCGCTTCTTGTCAGATCGGAAGAATGTGTACTCATCGGTGTCATTGTTGTGTTCGTGGCCATGGATTGCCCAGCTATCCCACCGCCCCGGAATATTCTCAGGGCGGTGGGTACAGTAGAATTCGTGATCGCCGGCTGCGAGGATAGTTGCTTCGACGACTGGAAACGGTGCTCCCTCAGGATCAAGGCCGACGTCATGATTTCCACGGACGAGGAGGTCACCGTTTAGTTGATCAAACCGCTCGATTGTCTCCTCACCGTTCCGCATGTCCATGGCGATATCGCCGAGATGGACGAGGGTATCTTCCGGGTCAACAACCTCGTAGAAGCGATCGAGCATCGTGGAGTCCATCTCACCTGGGGAGCTGAATGGCCGATCACAATATTCAATAATGTTTGCGTGACCAAAGTGATGGTCGGAAATGAGATAACGTGCCATACTTGGGTTTGACAAATGTCAACTACCCCTGATAGGGTTACGGTGGTTTGATGACTTTTATCGAGGGGGCAATTTCATCTTTTACTACGGGCGTGAATCCGGGGAACCGGCACACAGCCATCCATCAGCGGCAATACAGATATTAATTGCTTCCGTGGTGTTATATGACCGACACCAAGGCGGTTATACTGAGAGATCGGGGCGACTGCAAACTCTAGTGTCTGAGCGTTCGGGGTTCTCCGTGTTCAGGTTGTGGAGGATGTCACCGTGGCAGTTGTATGCGTACGGTGTTCCCGACGGGCGAGTTCTCTGCGACGGTGATGGTGCCATCTGACCGAGTGATAATCAACTTGACGAGCCACAATCCGAGCCCGCCGCCGTGGGAGAGTTGCGTTTGCTTCGGTTCGTCTGTCAGCAATGCCTGTTCCATGGGTGGGATTTCCGGTCCGGTGTCAGCGATTTCGAGACGAACCCGCTCGTCCAGTTGGGTGACAGTGACCGTCACGTCGGGGGTTGGCGAATCATTGTGGATGATGGCGTTCAGAAGTAATTCTTTGAGCGCCTGCTGCAACCGAGGTGTTGCTCGAACGGTGACGGCCTGCGGGCAGTTGAGGGTGATCGCCGCATCTGGGTGCGTGGATTTGAGCTGTGAAACGACTTGCCGCAAGCAGTCAGAGAGCACGATCTCTTCGCGCGATGGCGGCTCCCGCAGCAACGCTGTTATCTGTCGTTCTTTCTCGGTCAGTTCGAGGAGTTGATCGCTCGTCTCGACGATTTCCCCGGCGAACTCTGTCACCTCGCCACTGGCTTCCGACTGGATCGTCTCAGCGAGCCCCCGGACGAGGTTCATATCATTCCGGAGGTTATGACGCAGCACTCGGTCTAGCACGGCCAGTTGCTCTTGGCGTTGCTTCCGCTCGGTTACGTCCTGCTGGAAGCCAACATAATTGACGACCTCACCAGCACCGTCTTTCACGGGCGCGATTTCGAGGTGGTTCCAGAACTCCGACCCGTCCTTTCGGTAGTTCCGGAGCTCGGTTGAGACGGGCTCACCAGCATCAATCGCCGCCCGGATGTCGGCAACACGGTCTGGGTCCGTGTTCTCGCCCTGGAGGAACCGACAGTTCTCGCCCAGAACGTCCTCGCGGCGATATCCCGTTATGTCCTCGAACGCGTCATTCACGTAGATTAGCGGGTTGTCTGGCTGGTCGGGGTCGGCGATACCGATTCCGACCGGCGCTTCATCGATTGCCTCGGTCCGCCGCGCGAGCACCTCCTCCCGCTCTTTGCGCTCCGTGATGTCGTCTTGGACTGCCACGAACGCGTGGATATCGTCACCGTCGGTGACCGGCGCAATCGTCTGGATCGCCGTATACGTCTCGCCATCCTTCCGTCGGTTAACGACTTCCTCCTCCCACACGTCACCGGCCTGAATGGTACTCCAGAGATCGTCGAAATACCCCTCCGGCATCTCCCCCGAGTTCAACACGCGCGGTGTTTCACCCTCGACATCCGCCGGCGTGAACCCAGTTAGCTCCTCGAACGCGGGATTGGCGTACTCGATGGTCCCGTCTGTATCGGTAATGAAAATCGCGTGCCCGGCGGATTCGACCGCCTGCTTGATCCGCTGGAGGTCGTGTTCCCGCTCTTTGCGCTCGGTGATATCCTGAATCGTCCCGCGAACGCGGGCCAGGTCCCCGTCGCGGAACTGTGGTTCGCCCCGGGTACGAACCCACCGCTGAGTGTCATCCGTATCAATAAGCCGGGCTTCGACGTCATACTGCTCGCCCTCCTCGACAGCCGCCTCGAACGCCTCTCGGATAACCGGTCGGTCTTCGGGGTGGTACTGCTGGAGGCTCAGCTCCGGAGACACGTCGGTGTCTTCCGACAGCCCGTGGATCCGATACACCTCTTCGGTCCACCATAACTCGTCAGCGCGAGCATCATATTCCCACGCTCCGACGTCAGCGATGTCCTGGGCTTTCTGAAACAGGTCGACCTGCCGTTCGAGTTCCTGTTCGCGCACCCGTAACGTGAGTGAGTTCTCTCGGAGGCGAAGTAACGCTGACAGCCGCCAGTGGAGTTCTGCCTGCTGCATCGGCAAGGTGACAACCTCGTCGATTGTATCCACCACCACGTTGTCCGCCAGCTGGCCAGCGTCTGTATCAATGATCTCCTGTTCGGACTTGGGAACCAACAGGAGATACGGTAGCAAGACTGGGGCTGCTGCTGTTTTCTTTGCTCGGAGCGCGTCGAGATGCTCCTCGAAGGCTCCGCGGTCGATGATGCAAATATCGAAGTCGGTTTCGTGAATACTATCGGCCAACTCGACGACCTCGTACGTGGGATGGCCGTCGAGCCACTCTTCGAGCAACTGGCGGTTGCCCGAGTCCGCGACCAGCGGTAGCACGCGGCTTTGAGCGTCGGGTACTCTCTCAGGTGTCGTTGTCACTGATATTCGCCTCGGTTACTGCTTCGTTCTGGAGTTCGACGTCGATTCTTGTGCCGCCCAGGTCGGCATCCGTAATCTGGACTGTTCCGCCGTACTGCGTGACGAGTGTATCGACGAGATATAGGCCGAGTCCCGCAGCGGGATGGTCAAGCCCCTGCTCGGTTCGGCCCAAAACAGCGTCTCGCTGGGCCTGTGGGATGCCCGGACCGTTGTCTGCAACCGTAGTTACGACCGTGTCGGCCTGTTCGATGACGGTGACCTCTACCCGCGGGGTGTCACTGTGGTTGTGCTGTACTGCGTTGTTCAGGAGGTTTCTGAACACCGACGCCAAGAGGTCGTCTGCACAGACGTGTACGTCTGGAATGTCTTCCTGAAGGGAGAAGTCGGCGTCCTCGAACGTTGAGCGTCGCTTCGTGAGTTCCTCGGACAGCACACGGTTGAGATCGACCGGTTGCAGATCCGGATCACCGGCCGTCTGGAGCGTGTCGACGAATTCCCGGACCGCTTTCGTTAGATCAACGACATGCTGGCTGCTGTCCAGGATTCGCTTGCGTATCTCCTTACCGGCGTCGTCTGTGTGGTCTGCGAGTTGCTCAGTCCAGCCGCTGATGACGTTCATGTCGTTTCGAATATCGTGACGCGTGATACGATTCAAGAGCAGTAGCTGGGCTGTCTTTTGCTCCAGTGCGATTGACTGGGCTCGAACACGCGTGAGTGTATCGAGCCGCCGTCGCAACTCGCTCGTATCGATCGGTGTCAGTAGCAGTTCATCAACGAGCTGCCAGGCACTTGAGTCCGACTCGCCATCAGGGTACGTCTCAGGTGAATCACTGTCACCGCGGGGACTCACGAGGAGAATCGGGAGAAACGCGTCGGCAGCCGCCGTTCTGTTCCGGAGCTCGGTGGCGTACTTGTGGAGGGAGTGCTCGTCGATAATACAGACGTCAAAGGTATCGGCTGTGGGGTCAGCGTCGGCATCCGGGACGACTTCGTACCGGTCCTGTTGGTGTATCCAGTCAGTCAGGACGCGCTGATTGCCGGAGTGCGAGAGCAGTGACAAGATGCGGGCTGGTGATCCTGGGGTTCCCCAGCGGTCAGTACTGCCACCGGTTGATGCGTCACTCATCATGGCCGTTCCATGTCGGTGTTCCAGTGAGGATCCCCCGGAGCTCTGGTAACGATTCCCCGACGCGGAGCCCGTGCTCGGTGATCTCCAGTTCCCGGAGTTGGTTCTCGTAGTTGCTGGTCCGCATCTTGAGCACGCCGATGACCTTCCGCAGCGAGCCCTTGTATTCGACGTGTCGCAGGACGATGATGCTGTCGGCAAGGAAGCTCATTCGCTGGTCGGTCGCACGGAACTCGCCAGTTATCTGATGGACCTCGTTCGTGACGATGCCGGTCACCCCCATGTTACGGAGATACCGACCGATCTTGACGAGATCACGCATCGGGTCTGCGCTGACACCGCGCAGCGACTGCTCGAAGCCGCTGGTCCCATCGATCATCACAATCTCCGCGCCGTTATCCTCAACTTCTGTGCGAATGCGGTGGGTGAATTCGTCGACCGAGAGTTCCTCCGGCCCGATTATTTCCACGGTGAGCGTTCCCTGGTCGATCATATCGGTGATGGGAATGTTGACGGCTTCCGCGCGCTCGAAGAGTGTGTGCCGGTCCTCCTCAAAGCTGTACAGAACGGAGCGTTGGCCTCGCCCCGCAGCCTCTTTCATGAACTGGAGGCCGGTCGTGGTTTTCCCGACACCGGTCGGACCGCTCAGAAACGTGATTGTTCCGGTGGTAATTCCACCGGACAGCAGTGAGTCTAATTCGGGAACCCCTGCGGAGAGTTTTGTCGAGGTGTGCTCCCGTTCGTGGCGGTTTGGGTCGAGTTGCGGCCACACTTGCAGTCCTTCGTCGCTGATCTGGAGCGTGTGCTGACCAGACCGGACCGACGACCCACGGAACTTGGAGACGCGTACGGTCCGGCGGTCTTCAGTTTCATCGATGTTGACGACAGCATCGACAAGAAATTGCAGGTCATCGTCCGGCATCGAATCAGCGGCCTGTGACGTAAGTAGGATGGTTGAGCCGGTGTTTTTGAGGAGTTTGACGAGGCTCAGGATTTGCGAGCGGAACTGGTGTTGGTCGGGTGTCAGGTACCGGAATTCAGTGACCGGGTCGATGACCACGCGGTCTGGATTGATCTCCTGAATCTCCGTGCGGATGTTTTCGACGAGCGACGGCGTCTCGACCTCACTGGATTCGAAGAGGGTGTACGTCTCTTCGCCCTGGAACTGGTCGCCAGAGGGAGAGAGGTTGAGGAAATCGAGGCGATCGATATCGAGGCCGAAACCGCGGGCAGTCTCCTCGATGTAGTGTTCGGGTTCGCCGAGGTTGATGTACAGACCTGTCTCGCCGGCATCGAGCCCGGCCGCGAGGAAGTGCAGCGAGAAGATCGACTTGCCTGAACCGGGTGGCCCGCGGACGAGCGTGGCAGTCTCAGAGAGATACCCACCGTTGAGGATACTGTCGAAGCCGGGAACGCCAGTCGAAACCCTCTGGGAATCGGGTTCTTCCGAACTCATGTGCCCACCAGTTAGGCATGGAAGCCTAACTTTGTTTAGGGTGTTTCCAGCAACTGGGACCAACTGAGACAATATCACATTCCGTACATTACCCCCACGCGGTCGCTCGAACCAGGATTAGTACACTGCTACCAAGGCAGGACCCGGGGGTGTTGGGTTTCTTGCAATCACAGACTAGCTCGCCCTACCAGAGGCTGGCGGTTCAGAAACATCAGCCCAGGAATAGATAACTATCTGGCTGTGAGTCTTCTGCTTCCTGGGGCTCTTCCTCGCTGAATACCGACGATACAGTACTGAGGATCGTGGGGCAGCAGTGTGGCCCGTTGGGTTGCCAACCGTCGCGATGCTTGATTGGACCACGTACTGCGATTCTTCTGGCTGAAACTCCATCAACCGAACGACTTTCTGCCTGACGAGGAAGCGAACACCCTCCTCACGACGATTGGCTTACACTACAGTTGGGAGAACGGCCCCTACGTCACGCAACTCCTCCAACGCCTTGACGCCTGAAGATGGACGCTCTTGTCCTCCGCTTCCTGACTATACGTCTCGAGCTCCGCACAAAGCGTGCCGTCGCCGAAGCGATGGACGTCTCGTTCCTCTCGAAAGGTGGCTGCTACGAGGTGCAGTCCGCATTCGGTAACAGATATGAAGTCGACGTCATCGACGAATCGTGTACTTGCCCCGACTGGCAGCAGCGTTCAACCGAAGGCGGCTGCAAGCACCTACGTCGCGTCGATCACGAAATCAAACGGGGCCGCGTTCCCCGACCAGACGGCCGGCTCTCAACGACCTCAGGATAGATCATCACCTTCCTCGTCGAATTTCTCATTATGACTGAGTAGTGTGGCGGCACACTATTCTTTTCACGCCCGGCCACATACGGGGGGTATGAGCAGCGACAGAATCGACGCCGAAAGTAAAGTGTCTGGGAATCAAGCAAACATCCCTGCCCGAATACGACGTGAACTCGATATCGACGACGGTGATCAGCTCCGCTGGCACCTTGAAGATGACGGGAGTATCCGGGTGCAAGTCATCCAACAGCAGACGGGTACATTCGCCAATTTCGACGGCTACGCTGGTGAGGAGGCAACTGACGTGACCAGCGATCACGACGCTTGGGGCGTCGACCTCGAGTAAATGCCCCGCGCACTCATCGATACATCGGTCCTGTTTGCAGCCGCGTACAAGCGGGATAATTCACACGACACCGGACTTCCGGTACTCCACGGCATCGACAATGGAACGCTCCCGGAAGCAGTTGTCATTGACTACGTTCTCGCCGAGACGCTCAACGGTCTTACGACCCACGCTGGACACGACGCAGCCGTTGATCTCATCGATCGCATCGAAGAGAACGGTCGTTTCCACATCGACTCGCTCACCACCGACGCCCTCGCGACGGGGAAGGCACTCTTTCGCCAGCACGAACCACTCTCTTTCGTTGATGCCTCCATTGTCGCGTATATGGAAACTGAGGGGCTCGGTTATCTGTATGCGTTCGATGACGACTTCGATGCTGTCGAGGACGTCTATCGTCTCGACACAGCGACGAATCCCTACAATCCAAACTGACGCAAACAGACGACACGGTTGGGGAACGAAGTGCGGGCTCAGGATAGTCGCGCTTTGTGAACCGCCTCGGGGTCAAGCCCCGAGGCTTCCTGTGGATTAGTCGGAGACGCCTCGGATACCATCAGGATGATGCCCTCTTGCGGTATCCAAGGCCACGGTCGGGGCGTCCACGGCCCCCGATGCCTGCCGTCGCACCTTCCGAACTTGAGGAAGGCTGTTGAGAGCAGGCACATTCCAGTCTTGATGTTTCTCGATACCTTTCACGGCGACGTTGACGCTCGCACCTCGGTCGCTGTGGTCCTGATGCTCACAGTCCCGGCACTTGAACCGCTTTTTATGGCGGTTCGCCCGTTCCGTGTGTCCACACATCGGACACCGCTGGCTCGTGTACTCGGGGTTAATCCACGCTGTCGGGATACCCTCGAACGACGCCTTGTACGACGTACAGAACTGTAGGGCGCGGAACGGGAGATGGTGCAAGCGTCGGTTCATCCGCGTACCGTAGTCGATACTGTCACGCATCTCTTTGAGGTCTTCAAAGACGATACACGGTTGCTCGAACTGACGGCTCCACTCCACGATGTGACGACTCACCTTGTGGAGTCGGTCGCGGACGAACCGTTCCTCACGCCCTTCCAGCGTGTCGTGCATACTCAACTTCCCCGCGTTCTGGACGCGCTTTCGCATCGTGAAGTAGCGGTGACGCTCGAACTTGATTTCGGGGAAGTCGATGACCAACGAGTCTTCGACGCCATCTTCAGTCAGCGCGGTGAGTGCCACGTTGTCCTCGTTCACGTCCACGCCGACGACCGTCCGTGAATCCTGCTTGTCTCGAACGGTCTGCTCGGTGTTGGTGACGTTGACATGCAACTCGGCATTCTCGTTGTGGAACAGGGCTTCCGCCGTCCCAATCTTCCACTTGTCACTCGTGAGTGCGGTTTTGAGAATGTCGAGGTGGGCGTCGTCGCCGTCGAGAACGCCCTTGACGTGCTTGTAGGGTTTCGCGCTGATACGGAACGCCACGTCGCCGTCGTCGGTGAACGACAGGTTGTATCCTTCTTCGTAGTTCGCACGAAGTGGGTACACACCGTCTTTGGTGTGGCTCGGCTGGCCGAAGTCGTCGTACTCGTAGTAGTTCTCCATCGCACCGAGTGCCTTCGCAACGACGCGCTGTGTCGTGTTTTTCACGAGGTCGGCGTCGTCAGCCACGCGGTCGGGGATGGTGTCCCAGTCCACGCCTTGCTTGGCGAGTCGGACGGTTTCGTTGTACACCGAGCGCGATTCGAGACAGGCGTTGTACAGCAGGCTCTCGTTGTCACTCTGGATGTTGAGTTGGAAGTCCAGCGTCTTGACGAGAGTCTGTGCGTCGGTCATTCGTTGTCTTGTTCGGTGGGTTCTGAGGTTCGGACGACTTTCACGTCGGCTCCACGCCAGCGTTTAGGCACGGTGACGTGTGCGCTATTCCCGAACTCCTTGACCTCGGCGTCGAGAACTTCTTCGCCATCGATTTCAAAGCGATCCGCCATTCCTGTGTATATACACTATATATACTTAATTGTATTGGTGTTGTGGGGTCGACATGGGCGAGAATCGGTCGAACCACACGGTGTACAACGTCAACTACCACTTCGTGTGGTGTCCGAAGTACCGCCACGCGATTCTCGAACACATCAAGAAGTCGCTGGAAGCGAGTTTCCGCGACGTGTGCGACGAGTACGGCTACGAAATACTGTCACTCCACATCTCGCCCGACCACGTACACCTGTTCCTGTCAGCCCACCCGAAACACGCACCGAGCGAGATTGTGCGAACGGTCAAGAGCATCACGGGGCGGGAGATGTGGGAACAACACGAACCGTTCTTGGAGAAGCTTCTGTGGGGTGGTGGGTTTTGGGAGGAATCGTACTACGTGGGGACAGCAGGCGACGTTTCGACCGACACAAGTGAGCAGTATATCGAGCGAACGGAACACGTTTAATCGGGCTTACGGCCTTCACCCTCGGGGTCAAGCCCTGAGGCACTCGGCCTGCTCCGCCTGTAGATGTACAGAGATATTTGAACTGGCGCTCTACCTTCTGAAGCGCCTGTCAAGCAGTACGAATTGTTGCCGAACGCTCTTCGTGAACGGGGTGTCAAGACGCAATTCTAGGTGCGACGCGTGTTGGGATGTCGAAATTACCTCGTAGGCGCCCCGGAAGTCCACTCCATGCTACGAGAGACAGCTCGTCGCCAGTCCTCGTATCTGCTTTCGAGTGCCGATGTGTCGATGGATGGGTAAATTCGGTCTCTCTCTTCGGTTAGATCTTGGATCTCCCCTACCCCTGACCACACGTCGACGGCGAGCCCGGAGAGGAACGCTGCACCGAACGAAGTCGCCTCTTCCGTCCGAGTACGAACGGTTTCAAGCTGGGTAAAATCAGAGATCGACTGTCTTAGGAAGTCGTTTTCGACCATGCCTCCATCTACTCGTAAGCATCTGATCGGGTACTCGGTATCTTTTCTAAACGCCTCGATGGCATCTCTCGATCTAAATGCGATGCCCTCTAAGGTAGCTCGGACTAATTGCGCTCGGCTCGTATCCAACGTGAGGCCTACGATGGTTCCGCGGGCAGACGGATCCCAGTCGGGCGTCGCTAGCCCCTGGAATGCAGGTACGAAGTACACACCTCCGGTATCACTAGCCTGTCGAGCCAGTTGGTCTGTTTCGTCGGGGGCCCCAATAAGGCCAATCGATGACAGCCACTCGAGTGCTTGCGCCCCGGTAAAAATCTCCCCTTCGAGTGCGTACTGAGCCGGTTCATCGGAGATTTGGTACCCAACTGTCGTGTTGAGTCCATTCTCACTCTGGATCGAGTCTGCCCCGGTGTGCATTTGGAGAACAGAAGACGTCCCCAGCGTCTGCTTCACGCTCCCTGGAGTCACGGCACCATTTCCGACCAACGAGGCCTGCTGGTCACCAACAACGCCGGTGACGGGGATCTCTGCTTCGAGTGGACCGTCCTCTTCGGTGACCCCATATGCGGTAGGGTGTGACGATGGGTGTACTGACGGTAATATGGCCTTCGGGACATCGAACGCCTCCAAGAGCCGCTCGCTCCACTCCAGTTCCTCGATGTCGAACAGAAGTGTTCGAGAGGCGTTCGTCACGTCGGTGGCGTGTACCCCAGTCAGATTGTACACGAGCCACGAGTCGATCGTTCCGACCAAAAGTTCCCCCTCTTGGGCTCGTTCCCTCGCCCCCTCAACATTCTCAAGAAGCCAGGCTATCTCACCAGCGGAATAGAACGGGTCCAACTCAAGCCCTGTCGTTCGTTGGACGACATCTTCCAGGCCACGATCTGCCATCTTGCCGATGATGTCCATACACCGACTGTCCTGCCAGACGAGCGCGTTGTGGATCGGCTCGCCGGTACTGCGCACCCAAATCACGACTGTTTCCCGCTGGTTTGCGATGCCGATCGTAGCGAGATCTTCCAACTGCAGGCCTGCAGTAGCTACAGCGTCTGTGATGACTTCGACTGTGTTCCTCCAGATCTCTGCTGGGTCGTGTTCGACCAAGTCAGGCTCCGGATAGATCTGTTCGTGAGCCCGGCGCTCACTGCTCACTGGTAACCCCGATTCGTCGTAGATCGTGAAGGACGTTCCCGAGGTGCCCTGGTCTATGGCTCCGACGAAGACGGACTCAGTCGTGTTAGAAGTAGTTCGGGACATTTGCTTACACTGGAGGAGCGTGGTCGTTCTCAGCAGTACTCACTCTTCCCCGACTGGCGGGACAGCATTTGGGATGTTCCAATTGTTGGTGTCACGCCACGGCTTCTGGTCCGAGCTGTACACAATTTCTTCCCAGTCGATACCACACGATTCGAAGACTTGCTCCCAGTGTTCGAAGCCGTGTCCCCACCCCAGGTCGAGCTCGTACGCTCGCTCGAGTGTATCGAGCAACTCCTCGCCACCCCGCGAATAGATACCACAGAGGAAGAAGTGGTCGATAGTATCGTCGGGGTTGATTCGGCCCACATCGTCGGGAATCTCAGTCATGATCTCGTCCCACTTTCGACGAATGTAGTCCATATCAGCCATCGTCATGTCTTCAAGGTACGTGAACGTCTCGGGAATGAAGATTGAGATATTGATATCAAGTTTGTGATCACAGATGTCGTATGCTTCGTTGATCAGCTTAATCATCCGTCTAACGCGTCTGTCTTCTTGTTCACGATCGTCGGTCATCCCAATAATGAACATGAGTGTCACTTTTGATATGTCTTGAACCCTGTTCAGCTGTTCGATGAGTTCGAAGACCTGCTTATTTCCGAAGTACTTCCCGAGCTGACCACGGGCCTCCTCGCCTGCAACTTCTACTCCGAAGCGCTGTTGTTTGGCGAGATACTGATGAATATCGGTCATCTCGTGAAGCCGGTCGATCCTGTTAGAGGAGAACCGTGACTTGAGTCCACGTTCGTAGACAATCTCCAAGAGCTCCTTGATCTGGGAGTGTTCCATCGCCGAGAGACCGATCAGCTTCACGTACTCCGGATCTTCCTTGTGTTCTAAGAGGTGATCCAGGTATTCTTCGAACTCCTCAGCCGATCGCTCTCGGTACGGATGGTCGAGGACTTGCGCTTGACAGAATGTACAGGAGTGTCGGCATCCGCGTGTAACCTCGATGTCGAGTGTTTTCTCCAGTTCTGGATTGCCCGAGAACAGGTACGGTTTTGGCAAGTGGATCTCGTCGGAGGCGACCCGGTCGGCATGATTGTGGAATGCAGGAACGTAGAACCCGTCGATAGCCGCCAACTCTTCGCGGATGAGTTCTTTGTCGGCCGGTTGAGTCTCGATGACATCGCAAAACGGAGGGATCAACGCTTCGAGTTCCCCGATTCCGATCGCATCGAAGATATCCTTGATCGGGAGGATATTTGCCATTACGGGTTTTCCACCTCCGATGACGATCGGATCTTCTGGTCCCCGGTCCTCACATCGTAGGGGAATATCACAATCTCGAAGCAGCTTAACCATGTTTGGGTATAGGTCTTCACTTACCACCGAGAATACTAGGTAATCGTACTTCTTTGGGTCGTGGTCGTTTCCGCGAAACAGCGGAATAGGTCCAGCATCTCGTTCCCCAAGCGTTCCGCTGAAGAATACGTTCTGCTCGAATCTGTCCGAGAAGTAGGAATGAAGAATTCTGATCCCAGTTCCTGCCATACCGCTCTTAATCGGCCCTGGATAACAAATACCGATACTTTTCATGAGCGATTACATGTCATCATGTAACTAATATTTTAGGGGCGCGGGAATTCTCTCTTCTTGCGAATTTCCTCACCACTACGATCCTCCCGGCGGTGACTTAGAGACGCCGGTGACACGGTTGTCAGCAAAAGAAATAATATGGTATACATCGGTATATCGACTTATCTTGCCATCCGACGTTACTGGACCTTCCCCTGGACTCATCTCTACTGTCGAGCGAAAGGTCGTTCACCGGCATTCGGTACAACCAATAAAATTATTTTTGACTGGTTCGTCCGTGGTTGACGAGAGTACACCCCGTGATTTCGATTTTGTGTTGGTTGAAAAAGGCCAATACAAACAGCAATTTTACTCGATAGAAGTCGATGGAGTGACAGCCGAGGTCGACGTTTGGCAAGAGTCGATTTTCGCTTCCAACCTCGAAAACTATTATTGGAACCCTGACAAAATAGTCGCCGAGATCGGGAAACTCGCCAACGGCGAGTTGGTCGCTACGTACAGTGAATCAGAGGCCGTCGACCAAACGTTGGCGCTCGCACGGGACGTCCCGACAGAAATGCGACTATTCATCCTCTCGTATCACCTCGGCGTACTCGGATATCGAAGCGACGGAACGGCACCAAACGTCATCTACAATCCAGCCTGGAGTCTACTCTCTTGCTTAGCAGCGATTGAGGACCGGTATCCCCCCTCACTACGAACAGACATCGTTGACAATTTTTTCCAAACCTCAGATCTCCCTATAGAGCACTCTGAACCCGCCGGCCGTGTAGAGTTGACCTCCACAGACGAAGCAATCTCTCGAATCATAGAGCGGGTTGCTGACCCACTATCGTCGGCTCTTCGTGACGTTACTGTCCCGACTGACCTACCACTCTACTATCCACAAAATCTCAAAGGATTCGAACTACTGGGCGTATCATTCGACGAAGTGGACGTCGAGAATGCAATCGAGTATAGAACACGATATTGAGCTACCCCGCATTAGATCTCTGGGTGATCTCACCCTCTAGATCTCTTCGAGAATGTGGTCTCCATCTCCCTCCGTGACGCCGTATAGATGATTCAGTTTGAACGCATAGCCCAGTTCTCGCTCCTTTGCCATGTATCGGTCGTAGGACCGTTCTCGGCTCTCGAGGTCGGGATCCTTTATCGGATGATTCAGATGGATCACAGAGAGGTAGTCATACAGGGAGATGAAGTCGACGTCGTCTAGATACAGCCGTAACATCAGGTCGATGTCTTCACGTCCCCACTGGTCTAAGTTCTCGGCGTCGAAACCGCCGACACGGTGGAAATTGGTCGCATCGACCGCACCGAAGTTCCCTATGTGTGAGAACTCGAAGAGGGCGCGATAGCCTTCGCGACGGTTGATCCCTTTCGGAACCCAACTTCTCTCCCGTAACCACGAGTACTGGTCTTCCTCTACTTGTCGGAGGTACTTCTTACGATTCCACTCTACGTCTGTCCAGTACCGTTTCGCCCCACACAGGAACGTTCCGGGTTCGTACAACGTCAGCAGCGTTTTGAGTGCCGACGTGGAACCAGGGACGGTATCGTCGTCGAGGAAAAGGTAGAGATCGCCAGATGCGAGTTCCGCACCCCGGTTTCGGGCTAACGATCTGTTCCCAGAGTTATCCTTGAGCCGTTCTACTCTCAAGTCGAGTTCAGTCTCGCTCTCGAACGACGAGAGAAAGGTGGGGGTCTCGTCTGTGCTCCCATCGTCTACGACGATGACCTCGAAATTCTGGTAGTGTTGATTCTCGAGAGCGGTGAGTACGTGTTCGATCGACCCGTTCCGGTCGCCGAAGTTGTTCGCAGTCGAGATGATGACACTGACCTTCTGCTCTTCGAAGGATTGTTCGTCCAACGGTTCCTGTCGTGTTCCATCAGTGTAGCTGATCCGTCGGACGTACTCTTGTTGAGGTTCTGCTCGGGAGACGGCGGGGAGACGGTCCGGCACCGAAACCTCGACTGCCGGGGGGTCTCGCCGGTCACGGGCATTCGGGTAGGGATAGACGATGTCTGTATAGGTCCCCGGCTCGCTGTCGAAGAGGCGATTCATCTCGAAAATGAGCTCACGATCTTCCATTTGCTCGTAGTAGAGTTTGCGGTTCGACTCGGAGGCACCTCTGGGTTTATCGAGTGGGTGGTTGAGATGTACGACGGCCGTCGTGTCGAATAGGTTCACGAAGTCGTATCCGGAAGCGAGCAACCGAACCATGAGATCCGCGTCCTCGTATCCCCAGTGCTCAAACTCGTCGTTGAACCCGCCTACTTCTTCGATAGCATCCCGATGGAGGAGTCCAAAATTCGAGAGGAAACTGTACTCTTGTAACGAGCGATGACCAGAGAGGCGGCTCACCGAATTCTCTGGCAGGTGCGCCCATGACGTGAATTCGTTGATCTGCTCGTTCGTCAACATTTCTTCTACCGTTTCATCATCCCAGGATGGTGGAGTCCAGTAGCGACGCGCACCACAGGCAAAAGCTCCGCTTTGCCACGATTCTACTGCCACTGCGATGGCATCACGCCGTAGCGGAAAGGTGTCGTCGTCAAGAAACAAGAGGAGTTCTCCCTCGGATTCACCGATCGCACGATTGCGAGATTTCGCACGATTCCCCGTATGTTCAGTGGAAATGACTGACACGCCCAATCCGTTGGCCATCTGACCGCTTAATTCGGACAAGAACGGCTGGGTCTCGTCAGTACTCCCGTCGTCGACGATAACGTACTCCGCCTCGAAAGGGAGTTCCATACGGCCGAGTGCCGTGGCGACGAGTTGGAGCGACCCGCCGCGCTGAGAAAAGTTATTGTGTGTCGTCGAGATAACGCTCAGGTACGGTTGATCTGACATTAACGATTCAATACCGAGAGACATTATAAATCATCCCGCCATCGACTTACAACGATCGTAGCGCCATATGAATTATGACTGACATGAAGACGATATCGGTTGTAATCACTGCCCATCGGTACTGTTCCGAACTTGCTCACACCGTCACGAACGTACTCGAAAGCGAGGCCAAGCAAGTCGTAATCGTGACAGACCAGCGTTCATTCGACGCCGATCGTTTTTGGGCGTCTGTACCAACTGACCTCGCGAGTGAGGATGCGATCACTGTGGTCCCCGAGGCTCACGGCAGAGGACCCTCGTACTACCGCAACGCAGGTATCGAGTGTATCGACGCGGACATCACACTGCTGTTAGACTACGACTGCCGAGCCCCCGCGTCTGTCGTCTCCGATCATAAGGAGGGGTACACCAGTGACCGGATTGGAGCGGTAGCAGGCGTCACAGAACTTGTGGAACCGAACGAGACACTATTCACCAGAGCGACGAAGTACTCCCAGTTTACCGATTCGTATTCGTTCGCCAAACGTAGTGGCGAACTCGAGTGGGCGCCAGCGGCAAACCTCTCTGTTCGGACTGACTTGATTCAGGAGCTCAACTTCGACGAGCGATTCCCCCAGCGTGGTGGTGGAGAAGATATCGACCTTTGTTGGCGAATCAATAACAACGGGTACGAGATCGCGGCCGTTCCGGACGCCGTCGTCACTCACGACGTTTGGGACTCGTTCATAGGTGTTCTCAGCCGGATCTTTCGGTGGGGTCGTGCGGAGACCACCCTAATCAGTAAACATCCTGACCGTCGAGCATCGGATCCCAGCCGTCTATTTCGATTGATGAAACGGGTGATCACTGCTGATCCGGTCCGACTCGTCCCAATACTTCTCTTGTTCTCGATCGCGTACTACAGCGGAACCCAGTGGGAGAAACTCAAGACTGGTCGGTGGGACTTGCTCTCGAAGAAGATTCAATTCGAGGATCCATGATGGGGACCGACGTGATTCCGGAAGACGCGGTAAGACGACTCAACGAGTTGGTCTACCGGACGCTCGCTCCAAGAATGCCCCGGCGGATCCGGTGCTGTACAAGACTCATTCGTCAACCGGCCTGTTGAGTCGGTTCAGAATGCCGGCATCTAGGCTGTTTTCCAGTACTGGCGACCGGTCTAGTAGCCGAGTGATGGTGTTTTCAAGTCGGGCGTCAAGTTCTGTTCGACCTGTCGGGAATACAGTCGTCGCGGCCTCTAGGCACTGCCGGCGGAGGCTAGGCACCTTAGCCCCAAGCGCACCCAACAGCATCGCACCCGTTCGGGCCCGTAGGCTCCTTGGGCTGTCCAGTTCTTGACACGCCCAGCTGTAAAGCCAGTCGCCAGTCAGCTTCCCAGCCGATGCGTGATCGGCCAGAGCTTCGGCTGTACTTCTACGGACCCAGCCGCTTGGGTCGGCTGTCCGCCCCAAGAGGTGAGCAACCAATTCGTCGGGGGGACAGTAACCACCAGTAGTCAACTGTGAGAGTGCCGTCACCGCGGCGACACGGACTTCTGAGTCCGTAGCCGAAAGTTCGTCGGCGACAACGTCAACGAAGCGAGGTCTATCACTCAGTTCACCGGCCGTCTCCCCATCGGATGCGCGTGCCAAAAGTGGAATGACGTCGACACGCCTGGTAGCAAGCGCAGGGGAGTGGGTGGGGTCAGTCTCGAGCCAGGCCTCCAGCAGATCCATGAATGCCTCCTGGGGCAGTGACTCTAACAGTTTAGGGCCAATATCCTGAACAGCTTCATCGGAAGAATTCCGGAGGAATGACATGACGTTCCCGGCGGTGAGTACGTCGTCGATCGCGAGAGGGTCCGGCGGGTCAAGAACGCCACGATACGCTCTGAGCCCTCCATGAGCGGCGATTTCAACAACCCTCCGATAGACCATCAAGCGGTTAGTTGGACGGGCTGCCTCGGTAGTGACCGGCCCCAAGGTCCGGCCATCGTCGTGTGCAGGGACGCCAGCCATGGAGTGGCTCGTTAGAACGGTTGCGAGGTAGCCGGCGATTTCGTCGGCGAGGTACCCATGTTCGTCAACCAAGCGGTCAAAGGCAGCCAAGAGATGATAGGCCGTCAAGGTATCACCTTCACCATCTGCCAGACGGGTTATACCATCGACGACCGCCTCACGGATAGAGTCCGGAGCCGAACCCGCGAGGGCCTTGAGTCCCTGGCCCGCAGCGAGCCGTTCAGAGTGCGACTTCCCACTAAGGAGAAGGTCGATGAAGAGTGGGGCGATACGCTCGGGTGCGGGCCACTCGTCCGGGTTTGGGTCGACGGCCACTAAGATTTGGCAGAGCACACCGCTAGCCGCCTCGTCACTGCTGAGACGGTCGGCTAAGAAGGTCAGATCGGGGTCGGCGAAGCCCGCCCAGGTGGCCCGCAACACCACTCGGGCGGCCGCCCGCCTGATGACCCGCCAACGATCGGTAAGATGATCCATGACCGTCTTCTCGGCTCTCTGCCAGTCGATAGCGCCACGGTCAAGTCTGCACTGGATAGCTTCAAGGCCAGCGAGCGTAGTGTCCGGGCTGCCGTGTCTCACTGCTTGGATGAGCTGATCCGTGTAGTCGGCCGAACCTGCCGACTCAGTCTCGTTGGGACGATCAACTAGGGGTGTCTCATCGTTCTCGACGCGGCCTAGAACGGGCTGGGACCGATACGCAGATTTGAACCTCGGCTTGGAGGGGGATACGGCCTGGTTGGTATCTTCAAGGAGGTCGGCAGCGAGCTCCCGTACCTCACTGTCCGGGTGTATCTTGTAGGCCGCTAAGGCAGACTGGTACTCATCTGCCACCTCCGGTTCGATTGTTTCGTGGCCGTCGCTAGCCCCGTCTGAACTCAGCAACCGGAGCGCCGAATGGAGGTTTTCCCCGGTCAGGAACCAAAGGACTCGCTCCTGACGGATGGTCGAAACAAGTCGGGAGCGAGACTCCACGGGCAGGGATTCCAGCACAGACACTATTTCCACTCTGGCCGCGGGATCTGACTTAACGACTCCCCTCCGAAAAAGTCTGTCAAGCGCTGGCTGATGAATCAGGGGAGCCACAGTGAGTTTTTCAAGTGCCTCAAATAGAATTTCAGGCTCACTTGCGAGCAGTGGATCGGCGAGCGCAGCCGGTAACGACCCAGTGGACGCACAGACGACACCAAGGGCGTTCCCGAACGTATCCAAGTCACCCCGAACACGAAGCGACCGGAGACGTTCAACTGCCCGAGCCCGAGTTGTTCCGTCAGACTCAAGCACAACTATTGCCGCCGCCAGCCAAGTCTCTACTATCGGCTCACTAACCAGTTTCTCCAGCAGGGACGCGAGTTCCTCTGTAATCGACCGGTCTCGTGGTGGCGCAGCTAGGAACGCCGTAGCTACGAGTCGTGCTCCGACTCCTCGTTGTTTGTCGTTGGCTGTCCGGACGGTTTCAACTAAGTCCTCTCGCACGTGTTCAGCGACGGATGGATGTTCTAAAAGGATCTCCTCAAGTGTTTGGACACCAGCCGCTTCTGTCCAGTAGGGAGTCTCCTCGTTGAGGATATCGCTAGTAGCATCCTCAACCATGGGTGCGAGTACTTCCGGATCGACGATATCGAGTGCCTGAGCCGCATCCAATACCTCTACACGAAGATCCTCTGAATCGAACTCCTCGGGCGACCAGTAGGCTGTCTCCAAGGCTTCGTCAATCGATACCCGGGAGTGACGCAGTGAAGACTCGGCCGAAGCGAGGGTATCGAACATGTCTTCGTAGCTGGAGTCTCCGGGTTCTATGCTTGCAGCGATAGCCTTGGATAGGCGTTGATTCGGGCTGTCAGTTTGTTCGAGTAGCCAAGCTGAGAACCTGATCAGGTCGCTGAAGGCACTTTGGTCAATCGACCAATCCTCGTGGGATTCGCGTACCACATCAAGACCATCGTCGGAGTTAATTCTGGCCTCGCTGTCACCGATGCGTTCAATACGAGTTAGAAGTCCGTCAGTGCCGGCCTCGATAGCCCTCGAAGGGAGGGCAGCGAAGTCGATGTCCTCGAGGGTGTCCGCGATAACCTCACGCACTTCCCGGGACCCAGTTAAGTACCGTCCGAGCAGCGTTCCCCAGACAGAGATGACATTTGGTCCACTACCCGCTGACAAATCATCTCGATTGAGGAGCTCCGACAGTAGCGTCCCTAGGGCCGCAATGGACCGGTGGCAAACCCGGTCTTCTGAGTCTCCGACTAGCCGCTGGAGCCACGTGAACGCTTGGTGCAGGAACGTTGCGGGAGCGCCTAGAATCGAACGCTGAAGCAACGAAGCTGCACTTTCCCGGTTATTGGATGAGTCGTCAGTTACCAGTAACCAAATCTTATCCGGATTAGATCGGAGCCAAGACGGTGACTCACGGCCGAGCACGATTGCCGCGTCCTGGGCCGCATTGGCAACCTTTGGATCCTCGGCTTGGAGTGCCTCGAGGACCACTGTTCGATGTGAAGCGAGGACATTGCTTCCGTCTCTTCCTGGGGGTATCGGCTCCTCGCCGATCAGCTCATCTAGCAGTTCTGGTCGGGAACCGAGAAAGAGATCGTCAGTGTCGTCGAAATCAATTGTGTGATGACGAAGCGCCTCGGACGGCCGCCCTCCGATGGCCGCCAGCGTATAGAACGCGTAGGCTCTGGTTGTCGGCCGGGCTTGGGCAGCGACCGATTCAACGGCTGTCACCGCTTTGTCCGGCAGCGCAGCCGGACAAATACGACCGAGAGTTGACAGTCGGTCGAGCGCCTGGGTCCGGTCGTCGGCCGACTCGTCTTCAATCGTCCACACTGCATCTGCAATAGCCGGTCGCACTGTCGCCGGTTCAACGTCGGCGAGCCTTGCGAGCGCCCACAGACAGCGGCGGCCGACCGCGGAATTCGGTTCCGCCAACTCCAGCAGCATAGGCACGGCGCCTTGGAACAGCCCAGGTGCTTTCTCCACGGCCACAACGAGCACTGTCACTGCGGCAACTTTCCGACGGTCAGGACCACCTCCCCCTACGAGCGACTCCTCGTTATTGTACTCGTCTGAGCCATTGATAACGTCGAACAACGGTTGTAGGCAGTCAGCCAATGCTCGTGGACACTCGCGTGCGAGCGGAAGCAGGAGTTCAATCTCCCGAGTCGTAAGTGGTGGCCCAGATTCGAGCGTGTCCCGGAGCTTAGCTCCGACGCGGTCAGCTTGATCAGAAGTATCGATTGCGGCCTCAACAGCGACTTCTAAGGCACGAGTTCGAACCAACCGAGGCTCGCTACACACGCCGGGCAACACCGCGTTGAGGACGTCTTCTGGTGTGTCAGTTGATGACTGAAGAGCGATGGCTTGGCGTTCGATGTCCGCGCGTCGCACGGGGTTGGTATACTAAAACACACGCGGAAATGCTTTCCCCAAGCTGGGCGGAGAGTCTAACCTATCCCAGAAGAAAATATTTAATCCCCGACGACTTGGTTTCGCTACATCTCAGTCAACACCGTTACAGCCTCGGTACTTACCATCCACCAACCACTTTCGGTTCATCACTGATGTCACCAGAGAACGCTCACGACCCGACTGGAGACAATCGAACGCCAACCCACACTGTCGGCAAACCCACCGGTGAAACCGTCGGTGAACTTCCGGTAATGACCGACACCGGCCATCCGATGATTCCTACCCTTGCTCAGGACACCTACCATCAGCGGACCGTCGCAGGGGATAGGACCGACGTAGAAATCGTCACGAAGGCGCTTTCGCTAGGAATGAACGTTGTACTTAAGGGGCCACCTGGCGTCGGCAAAAGCTATCTGGCAAAGTACCTTTGTGCCCAGACCAATCGCCCACTATTTCGTATCACACTCTCTGAAACGACCTATCGGGAGGACCTTCTAGGTCACCTTCACCTGCTTAGCTCCGAAGCGGGTACCACCGAGACCCAGTGGATAGACGGCCCGCTTACCCGAGCCGTCCGGGAGGGGGGACTCCTCCTACTTGACGAAATTAATGCCGCTGATGCGAATACTGTCGCGGCACTCAACGCAGTGATGGAGAGTAAAGAGACCCGGACGCTTACAATTCCCCAGACTGGTGAGACCATCACGCCGCACAAAGAGTTCCGCGTCATCGCGACAGCCAACCCTGGCTATCAGGGTACCTACGAGCTTAACGACGCCTTTGAGGACCGATTCCGCCATGTTAAGTTGGCATATCTGCCAGAGGACGTCGAGACTGCACTCGTCCTTTCGCGGACGGAACTTGGCGCTGAACGGCGTGAAGAAATCGAATCTCTTGTCGGCCTCGCCGGACGTCTACGAGAAGCCTACATGGACGGCGAGCTTTCAACGCCAGTGACAACCCGAGAACTGGTTCGCATCGCGCGGTTCATGGAAAACGACTTCATGGACTTGCGAAGCGCTGCTGAAAGCGAACTCGTGGCCAGGGTCTCCGAATACGACGAATCACTCGTAGAAACATACATCCAGAAACGACTCTGACCGCCTGTGAAGATTACCTCGAACACACCGGACGTCGATCTCTCAGCACTGTCAACTAGCCGCCGTGCCACCGAAGCGCGCCGGGACACACTCGAACGCCTAGCCAGTCTTTGTACACCACGTGATGTTTCTGTTTTGGTAATATTTGTCGATGAGGGCGCTGCCTGCTTACCGGACGACGACCAGACAGGCGAGGCCTATATCATCGAGATCCCCACAAAGGCCTATGACCAGCCGGGGACCGATCTCCCCGAAGTCGTCTGGAACAAACGGGTGCAAGTCGGCTTGCTCTTCCATGAGTTGGGTCACGTCCTATACTCCGATTTCGGACGGTTTCAGGAACGGCTTGAAGCGACTCGCCCGGAGTGGCGTGAGGCGTTTAAAACGATCTACAACGCTGCCGAGGACGGCGTTGTCGAAACTCAAGTTGCCAACGAATTTCGGGTCACCGAAGACTTGACGCTGCTCAACGAGGCCTTCACTCGATTGGCGAACGATCGTCACCGCCGGTATACCGACCTGTTCGGCTTAGGGGTAGAACCCACCGAGGACTACGAGAACGGCCATGAGCGGTCGCTGCGTGCGGAGTACTCTGTCCTAGACGCCATCCGTATTGGACTCATCGATAATGGGTTCACCAAAGGTGGCCGCTTCGCGGCATTGCTCGACCAAACCGACGACACTCGGACTGTTCGAAATGGTCGAGGAGATGTCCTACGAGAACTCGCGCCAGACCTTGAACGATACGTTGCAAACATGCTCTCCGAGCCAGATCCGACGGCTCGTGTGGAATTGGCCTGGGAGTTCTTCGAACGGGTTCGTGAACGTCTGGCCCCCCTGCCAGTCCTACAAGCCCGAGCCACCGACGTGTTCATCGTTCGCCCGGAAGATGTTGGTGGGGGTGGCCTCGGCGGTGGCAAACAGGCAGTGAAGCTGCCGGATGCTGAGGTGGCGCATAAGTATGTCAAGTCTAGTGCAGACTCGACCAGTGGAGAAGATTCAATCAACCATGGCGAAAGCGAAGCTCCCAGTGAGTCCGATGCAGGTGCAGGCGCCGGATCCGGAGCCGACCGCTCCAATCTGCCGCCTGGCTGGGTGGCCCAAAGGGAACTCCAACGCCGCGCTCGCCGTGCAGCACATGGCCGGACGGTTCGAGCCAGTGCCTCCAAAAGCCCTCTTGAGGAGAATGCCCATGACCTACGAGAACTCATGCGCCAGACATCTGCCAGTGTCGAGCGCATCGGAATTGCGGAAGCCAACGGAGATGGGTCGAGCCAGCACGTCTGGGATACAGCTGTTAGGCGGGGTAAGCAACTTCAAGCCGACCTGGCGACACAGTTACATCGCCGGCGACGGACAAGCTTTGACGGTGGCCATAGATCTGGCCAGTTAGATGGTAACCGCGTAACCCGGGCAGTCCGAGGCGATCAGCGTGTCTTTCAGCGGCGTGCTTCCGGCGACGACCGAGATTACTCCTGCGTCCTAATCTTAGATCGTTCGGGATCAATGCAGGGTGATCAGATCAAAGCGGCTGAGCGGGCGGTTGCGCAGTTGCTGGCCGCCTTTGATGCCGTGGATGTTGATGTCGGAGTATTGTCGCTGTTCCAGAGTATCCCATATCTGGAGGTTCCCGTAGGGGGGGCACCGACGAACCATCTCGGTCGGTTCCTTCGGGAGGATGCTCAAGGTGGTACCCCGCTTACGGAGACGTTGTCAGCGGCCAGGTCGTTGGTAGAAGAAGGCCAGGGGTCGGTCCCGCTAGTATTCGTCATCACTGACGGCAAACCCGACCGTCCCGAAACGTATCACCGCGAACTCGCGGCCTGCTCGTTCCCCGTTTTTGGCGTGTACGTAGATTCACATGCGGAGTCAGACAACGAGTACATCGCCCGAAACCAGGAGGACGACGCCGAATACTTCGACCGTCTTGTACGTACGGATGAGGAGTCACTTGATACGCGACTTCGAGAGTTGGTTCGGTCCCTATTTCGGACCTCCTCAAATTCTTGACGTGACGAGAGGAATCCAGTCCTTTACCTCTGTGGGTCGGTAGCCGAACCCCCAACGGAGGAATCCTCGCGCTTTAGCGCGGGGAGGATGTCAATCACTGAGTGGGACAGTAACCGTAACGTTGCTCCCGTGTGGATCGGCGTCGCTAATATCGATGGTCCCACCGAGTTCAGTCACGACCCAGTTAACGAGCCACAACCCAAGCCCGTTTCCGTGAAGCAACGGAGACTCTTTGCCTTCGCGTAAGACAGTTCGTTCGTTTTCCGGGATTCCTGGGCCGTTGTCTCGAACGGTCACCGTTCCTTTCGGGGTTGCTCCACGATCGGTCGTTGTCACTGTCACGGACACCGCGGCGTCCTCTGTATCGTTGTGCTTGAATCCGTTTGTAATGAGTTCTCGAATCGCTCTCTCGAGGTCATTCTCGACTTTGAGTGGAGTGTCCGGGATTGTCGTCGTGATAACATCTCCCGGTGATGTGGCGTCGGCCACCGCATCCTGAACGATCGCGTCGAGGGTGCGCATTGCTTGGTCTCCGGAATCTTCAGTGAACGTCGTCTTGATACGCCGTGCCTGCTGGCTTATCTGGAGGAGGTCGTCGACTGCCTGCGAGATCTGCTCGAGTGCGGACCTGTTTCCACTCGTCCCCGAGTCGGCGAGCAGGTCAGCGTACCCCTCAATGACGTTCAGTCGATTCCGCAAGTTGTGCCGGAGAACACGGTACAATACCTGGAGTTGTTGCTGGCGTCGGCGTTGGTCTGTAATTTCGGCGTTGATCGCGACTAGGTAGTCGATGCTGTCGGTCCCCATCTTGACGGGTGCAATCGTCTGGTCGGCGTGTTGGCGCCGACCGCTCTTGTGGCGGTTGATGATCTCGCTCCGCCATGTTTCACCCGACAGCACCGTCTGCCAGAGGTCGCGGTAGAACTCCTGGTCGTGTGCTCCCGATTTCAGAATCCGTGGATTCCGGCCGAGCACCTCGTCACTACTGTACCCCGTCATCTCGGTGAACGCGGAGTTGGCGTACTGAATCGTTCCGTCTGGGTCAGTGATGTAAATCGCGCGACCGGCGTGTTCGACCGCTTGCTGGAATATTTGTGCGTCTTCTCGCGCTTGAATATCCGCGATTGCGCGGCCGATCGTTTTCCCGAGATCGGCTAGTATGTCTCGTTCTTCACCGACGAACGCGTCCTTTCGGCGAGTGTATAGGTTCAGGATGCTGAACACCTCGTCGTCGTAGTGAATCGGTATCGCAGCGGTCGATCTGACATCAAACCTCGACAGGGGTTCCCGCCACGGTTCCATCTCTGGGGCCGTGGAGACGTCCTGAACCGTGCACACCGACGTTGTTTCGAGTGCTCGCCCAGAAGGACCACGACCTGTCGGTGTTTCGTCGGTTGTTATCCTGGCATCGTCGAGGTACTCTGCTGCACCGTCGCTCATGGCCCTTGGGACGATGCTGTCGGCGTCGTCTGACTGTTCGCCGATCCAGGCGAACTGATACGCGCCCGACTCAGATAGGTTCCGGCAGACAGCCGTTTCGAGGTCGTCTCTGCTTGCTGCCTGCACAACTGCTCTCGTCGTCTCGTGGAGCGTTCGATTGATACGATTCAGTTGTGCGGGCCCGTCCCGTTGACTCTCGATTCGACGAGTCCGCTCGCGGCGCTCCGTCACGTCACGGATGCTGAACACGGCACTCGAATTCGCTTGACCATCTAGGGGGCTCGCTGAGATCTCCACCTCAATTTCGGATCCATAACCGGTCGTACAGGCGAGTTGTTCTGTCCGGCTCTTTCCCTCGCCGATCACGCGGTCGACGAAGCACTCGTACGTGTCCGCGTTCGCTCGATAGAGGTCCTCCGCAGGGGACAGCGCTAGGATCTCGGACTCTGAGTACCCGAGGACATCCGTTGCACGGGAATTACAGTCGAGAACACGGTCGTTCTCGGTATCGATGACGAGTATCGCGTCGTTGACTGCTTCGGTAACCGCGCTGTAGCGTTCCTGGGTTCGCTCTAACGTGGTTGAACGATTCTTCGAGAGGCGTCGTCGCTCCATGAGATTCTCAAGGCGTCGTTCGATTGTCGCCGGATCGACGGGAATGGAGACCGTGTCGTCGATAATCTCCCACACTCTGTCGGTGACCGAGGGGTCGTCCGTGGTGTAAGCGAGGAGGACCGGATAGAACTGTGGCTCCGCAGTGCCCTTCCGCGACTGGATCCAATCTTGGTGACGATCGACTGCCGGCTCGTCGACCACAAGCAGGTCTGTTTCCGGAGGAACCGTCGACGGCGACAATTCACGCGATGTGAACGCAGATTGCTCCCGGAACCACGTCGCGAGCTGGCGGCGATTCTCGTCGTTTTCGACCAAGAGCCCGACAAGGTCCGTGTCACAGGCCGAGCTCGAATCTACTTTTTGGTACTCGTTGTCGTCCATCTTAGGGACTATCGTTCGTTACCGGTGGCTTGGAATCTAGCTGCTTGACGAGGGCGTTCCACACTTCAGAACGCGCACCATCCGTCTTACCCTCTGTCTTAGCAATGCTTCGGATGCGTGTACTCGCGATGTACTTGACGGTCGGCAACCCAAGACTGGCTCCAGCTACGTACGTACTGTACCCCATTTCGAAGACTTTGTCGTGCGCTGAACGTGGAATCCCTGCTCCATCGTCGGCGACGTAGAACTCGCCAGGGAGAATACTGAATGTCACACTCACTGGTGGGTTGTTGTACTCCCTGTCGTTCTGGTAGGGGTTCGTGAACTGTTCCTTGAGCGTCCTCCGATTCGTTCGAATTGAGCCGCGAGCGTCGATTGTATTGATATCCGAGTAGCTGGCTCTTGGCCGGCGGTCGGTGAGCCTTTGGTGTCGTTCATGTACTCGCTTGAGCGTCTGGTTGCGTCTGAATCCATATCTCGCCGTTCCCGTGGATTGTCAGGAAAAACCCACAGTACGGAAACATGATCCGACCCGACTCTCGGCCAGCGTCGGTTGATTCGATGGGGTCGAAAATCTGGTTCAATGCGTCTGAATCCACGCGGTCGAAAAGTGGGGGTAATTCGCTGGTGTCAGCCTCTAGTATGGCCGCGACTGAAGTCACGAGCGTCGTACTGAGTGGTTCGTCTGCTTGCCAATCGTGTACTACCAGATAGGTCCCAGTAGTTGGATTGGATTGGAGCGTAACGGTCTCTGAGCCGACCGATATCGTTGTTTCTAACTCTAACCACCCGTACTTCTCATGACCGTCAACTAGTGCGTTTCTACCCATGTAGTTAATCACCTCGCGGCCGGTTCCCGGGACAGCGAACGATTCCGCGGAAGTCCTCATTGTCAAAGCCGTCGTTCGTCTCTTCTAGGGTCGCCTTGAGATCAGAAATCTCGGATTCGAGTCGCGCGTATTCTTCGCTCTCAGAGATTTCGGTTTCGCTGAGTTCTGACTGTAGGACCGACCGCTTCCTAGCGAGTGCGTACAGGCCCTGAACTCGTTCTTCGTAGTCTCTCTGGTTCTCGAGCCGTCGAACTGCGTCAAGGAGGCTCTCTTTGTCGATTGGCTTGAGAAAGTAGTCGTCGAAGGGCATGCCGATGATGTCGACGTCAGGATTGACTACGGTTACCATCACCCGGCGACATTGCGGGTAATACTGGGCAATCCAGTCCAGGACCTCGTCACCGGATTCCTCCGGGAGCCGTCGGTCGATGAGAGCGACGTCGACATCCTCGTCGAACTTTTCGTATGCTTCCGCTGCCGTGTATGCGGTTCTAACGTCGTACGATTCGGAAAGCCAGACCGTGTACAAGTCGGCAAGCCCCTCTTCGTCCTCGAGAACGAGCACTACTGTTTGTTGGTTCGGGGGACCTGAAGGGGGTGACATGATGGGTATACTCCCCCCTCATTCATCATACCGTTATAACATATTGGCTGATATATCCATACTTCGGTTCGTAACATGCTGATATATCCAGAACCGGTGCGTTTGTTCTGGTTTCACTCTGGATATTCCGCCGATCCCGGCCGGTGTCGTCCTCTGATAAGGGCACCGATGAGCTTTCGCTCAGCCGTACGAAGGTGCGTGTTGAACGAAGACGATGAGATCCCCATCTGTTCCGCCAGTTCCTGCCCGCTGAGCTCCTTCGGCGACTCGAAGTAGCCGCCGTGATACGCCAGCTCGACCGCCTCCCGTTGACGGTCGGTCAACCGTGGCAGTGCTCGCTCGGGAGATTGGTCTCCACTCCAGAGGTCACTCGTCAGCTCTTCGGAACCGAGCAGTGTCGCATTCGGATACTCAGTAGAGACGATTTCGACCGCCCGATGGACGGGAATCGTCGGCGGCGTTTCGACCCGAACGCGAACACTGGACTGGTCGTCGCCGATGATGTTTTCGAGTCGAATTCCGTATCTGGCGAGGGTACTGGCGATGAACGTGTCCGAGATCGTAATTTGGAACAGGGCATCATCCTCAGACTCCCTGATCTCTGTGACCGACGAGATGACTGAGGCTTGCTGGGTCTTCTCGAGGAAGGTCTTCGTCGAACATCCAAGTACTCGAACGAAGACCGTCGCTTCGTCACCGTCCTTCCCACGAAGCCCTTCGAATATGAGTGTGCAGCCGCTATCTCGCGCAATGCGCAGGAGAGGGCACGCTTCGGATTCGATGCTGAACCGTAAGGCGGTTCCTTGCTGGGCCAGGATGGCATTCGTTCGTTCGCTCTCCTTTATCGTGTACCCCATGAATCCCCCCCAGTCCTCGAGAACCTCCTGTAGTCGGTGCGAGAACCCATCACGCTGCTCAGCGTAAAGTGTTAGCACACCGTAGAGGACACCCTGGAACACGATCGGAACCGAAATTACTGAGGAGAAGTTTCTGCTGGTCGCTTCACGCCGCCAGGGCTCCTGCTGAATGTCTATCGCAGTATTGTCGACGACAACCGACTCGTTGGTCTCGGCGGCCCGAACAGCCGGCTCGGACGACCCGCCGTCTAATGACAACGAACAAGCATCGAGATATCCCTCGTTCCGACCCGACCAGGTCCGTGGCCGGAGTTCGTCACGCTCTGGTGACAACTCCCCGACCCAGCCGAACGCAAACGGGCCCTGGCTGCAGAGTTCATCACAGACCTTCTGTTCGAGTTCCGCGCGCGTCTCAGACTCCGTTGCACTCTGCGTGAGCTTCCGAATCCGCGTGTTGAGGTCCTCGACGCGCTGAAGCGTCTCCGTCTGTGCTTCTAACTCCGTCTCACGTCGACGGAGCTGTTGCTCACGGTTCACTCGCGTGAACACGGACTCGGCATTCCGCGAGAGCAGTTCCAGAAGGCGCCGGTCCTCCTGGTCGAACGTGTCCACGGTCGTCGCACCGCAAATGATCACACCGAACTCACCGACCGAGACGACGAGCTGACTGCGAATCGGCGTGTCGGGATTGTAGACCGCCTCGTGGGAGCGGACATCGCTGATGCAGATCGTCTCGTCCCCGAGAAACGCCTCGCCGGCCACACTCTCCGTGAGCGGGAATGACGGCGGGTCGCCGACGACGTCTGGGACGTCGTCGGAATACGCGATTGGCGACAGCACGCCGGCGTCGGTGTCAACGAGGTTGACGGAGACGAGTTCTAGTTCGAGACTGTCGATAGCCGTATCGACGATCGCCTGGGCGACTTCTGCCTGGCTTTCCGAGTGGACGAGCTCACCGACACCCTCGTGGAGTTCCTCCAGCGCCGTCTCGTACCAGACGTAGTTCGAGATATCCTTGAAGCACGCGTGAACGCGCTTCTCCCCGTCTTCGTCGATCACTGAGAGACTGACCTCGACGGGGATTTGAGTGCCCTCGGCGTCGACAAGGTACATCTGCTCCCCGTCCGGGAGGTATCTCCTGGTCCCTCCTGCCGAGACGTGACTCTGGAGACTCTGTGTGTATCGATCTTCTTGTCCATTCGGGACGAGAGCGAGTATGGATTCACCGACCAACTCGCCTCGATCTCGCCCAGTCAAGGCCTCTGCCTTCTCGTTCAATTCGTCAATCGTGCCCTCCTCGTCGGTGACGAAAATCGGGGCCGGGGCGTTCTCGATGAGCGACTCGTATCGATTCCTGGCTGTCTGTAACTCTCGCTCGCGCGACGGCTGGGCTGTCACGTCCTGTGACACGGTCATGCCGGCCACGACGGCTCCACTGTCGTTCCTGATAGGGAGTACCTGCACTTTGAAGAATCGATCTTTGAGCGAGAGCGTGGTTGATTCGACCTCGCCGCTGAGCGCCCCACGAAACAGGGGGCGAAGCTCGTCTGCATTCTCCGTTGGGAATACGTCTCGGAGTCGCTCTCCCTGGACGCTGTCGGGCGAAAGGTCGATGTCGTCGAATACTGAGCCACCGACGATTCGGAACCGAAGGTCGTCGTCGAAGAGCGTAATCAGCCCGTTCGGAAAATGGTCCACGAGGCTCTGGTACGGGTCGATGTCGTGGCTGAAGAATCCATCACCGGAAGAAGGGCGCTGTTCCGTGAGGTGTCCGATGACAGCCGTCTGGTTGACGCCATCGATGATATCAGTCCACGAAATTGTGCGGTCTCGATTCTCGACAGTTCGAACTGTCGTCTCCCACTCTCTAAATCGTTGAGCGTCTGTGACCCGCTGGTCGAACATCTGGCGGGCGTCCGTCCGCCTGTCTGCTGGGACGAGTGTTTCGAAGAGATTAGCGCTAGGGAGACTGTCGTACCCGAGTTCGTCGCAGACCGCTTCGTCGCAGAATTCGATTTTTCCCTCGTTGGTCGCAATCAGTGTCCCAGTTGAGCGCTGGTCAGACGCCGGTTTAGATATCCCTTGCCCACCCATTATCCGCTGCAAGGAATAGTAAGTACTTGAAATATCGGGTGATTGAGAGTCTCCGCAACGCTCAGAACCCACCTGGGTCGCCCGGTTGAATTGATTTCGGTGCGACTGGATTTGCTCGTCGGAATTCTCCGGTTGTCGCGGAATACGGAGCCGTGTTGACAGAGAGCGTCAACTCAGCCAGTGCTAGGTACGAAAGCACGTTTCCTGCCGCAGTGGCGGTGAAGACGAACATCAGGGTAATTTGCAAAGACGAACTCTAGGGTGAACCAGAGCTGAGCTAACTCGAACTAACCCGATGAGTGAAGAAATCAACAGCTGTGGGGCGCCTAATACGCTCTCGCGTATCGCTTCAAATGTCAGCCTCTATCCGCTGACCCAATGTTTGGGGTGAGGTCCAGCAGCCAGTACTATCCAACCACGGGACAATTGATCGGGGCCGAACTCCGAGCATTTGTCGCTGGTTACGGTGCCCTCTCACCGCTCGTATTTATTGGATTCCAGGCCGCACAGCTCAGTATTGCGCCAATCACGGGGCAAATAACGGCGTTCGTGAGTGATTATCTCTTTGGAGGCATCCTCAGGACGATTTATGATTTGATTGGCGTCACAATCGGGAGTGCGATCGCATTCTGGTTTCCCGTCGGTATGGAGGCTCTTTCGTCGAGAGCGCAATCCAAAACGACGACAAACACTGCTAGTTACACAGCCGGGGAACCTGCTCAATCGTGAGAGCGGACGGTTCATCCAGCTATCAATTCGGGGGCTCACCCATCCGTATGCAATCAACTAGACCAGTGTGGGTACGACGTTCGGTAGGTCAAGCAGGTCAGATCTAATGAGGGCGGCCTAAGCGAAGTTCTCGATGACTCGACAGCAATCGACCACGACGGGTACTACATGGTCGTCGCCTCACCACCCTCAAGACCGTGCCCACAAGTGTAACTGCTCTTCTCGGGTTGAAAGGTCCACTTCGTACCCCCACGATTCGAACCTGTCGACAATCTCATCCACACTCGACCCGTAATTAGCGATCGATCTAACGTGAGCTGCGTCCTCGTCTGGGGGGTGTAGCTCACAGAAGACGTGGCGACATCCTTCCTGTTCGAGTAACGATTCCATTCCATCCAGCACGACCGGCTCGGCTCCTTCGACGTCGATCTTTACGACCGACGGTGCGGGGATGTTCTGTTTCGCTGCGAAGTCGTCGCCCCTCACCGTTCGAACGTGTGACCTCTCCGGGTGGTCCGCATCAGAAGTGAACGTCGCAGTCGCGAAATGCTCCGACTGTGGAGCTGTGAACTCTCGTGAGCCCGCTGTATCACTCAATGCTACGTCGTAGATCTCGGCATTCGAGAGATTGTTGATTTCGACCGTGCGTTCCAGAGCAGCGACGTTCGGGGGATACGGTTCGAACGCTGCGACTGTACCTTCGGTTACCACCTGTCCACCGAACCCAGTATACAGACCGTAGTTGGCTCCGATATCATAGAAAACGTGATCCGTTTGAAGGACTGAAAGCAGGTCTTCCAAGACGGATCTCTCTTGCTCGAATACGACATCGATGAGCCACTTGGGCACCGTTCCAGGTTCGAAAGCGGCCTCCTGACCACCAACCGAGTACCTGAGGTGTTCGCTCATGTCTGGTTCCTATTGGCTCCGGTCAATGTTGCGTTGAACATCTGCTATCAGTGAAGCGCCACTCGACCCCTGAAGTTTCGACCGTCTGTTGGAGGCAAGTCTCTAACGATATTGTCGGGTTCCATCCCAGTACCTCGCGTGTTCTGGAGAGGTCTGGACAGTGGACCGTCGGGTCCTGTGGACGTGCCGGACCGTGGTCGATATCTGGGTTCTCAGCTACGACCTCGCAGACGAGTTCCGCGAGCCTTCGGATCGACACCTCCCGACCGTTTCAAGGATTCACCACTTTACCAGCCAACGAGGGTTCGGTTGCAACACACATTGACATCCTCCCCGCGCTAAAGTGCGAGGATTCCCACGGCACCGCACCGCTGAGTTGGGATGTTTAAGATTCGTAGCCACCGAATTTGGGGTTACTGGCTGTGCCAACAGCCGTTACTCCTATCCGGGCATGGGATTCGGAGATACTTTTGCTGACTGCACCCCCGTGTTCTAGCACAGAAGGGGGTGCCTTCTGCGTGAAATCGGGGAATCCCGATATTATCTGATTAAGTAGGCGGGCAGGCCGCCTCGGTTGACTGTTAGTACGGTGACTAGTTACTTAAAGCATCCGTTCAGAACGTCGGATGTCGGTTGTATCAGAGTTGCCGGATTCATCCCCGCCCTGAAGGACGGGGCTTTCTCCTTGAATCTCCGTAAGCAATTAGGACGGTTCCTCGGAGAGCGAGGCTACAATATCCACGTGTATGACCGGGCGTGGACGTGCATCCTCGTCGATTAGAATATTTTTGTCTCCACCCCTCGCTCTGTGAGCCAGTCTCGAAACTTCTTGAATCGTGCATCTTCTGGACTATTCAGTGTCTCAACAGGCGGGGCTACTAGGTGTGAGAGACTAACAGTGAAAACTTCGGGTTCTAACAGCCCTGCTAACCGCTCGGCATCCTCTTGACTGTCGTTCATCCCCTCTATTAACAGGTAGTTCGCTGTCACTTTTTTGTCGCTGGCTTCATAATAGGTTCTGGCTGCGGAGACAATCTTTTCCAGTGAGAACGTATTCCGACGCGGAATCAACTGGCTTCGGGTATCGTCATCACTGGCGTGGAGTGAGACGTAGAGACGAAACGAGGGGTCGCGTTTGGACAGAACCTCGATGCCCGGTACCCACCCAGATGTAGAGAGATTGAACGTGAGGTCGAGCCCGCTCATTTTCTCTTCGATCAGTGCCTTCGCTTCGACAACGTTCTTCAGATTGTGCATCGGCTCTCCATACCCCATGAACGCTATCTGGAGGGCCTCGATTTCGTCGTGGTCCGAGCGATTGTTGAGTTGCTGAATACTACTCTCGGCTTGAGCGAACATCTCCTCCGGTTGGAGGTTCGAGACCCCATCTCGCAAGTGTGCGTGACAAAATCGGCATCCGACTTCACACCCCAGTTGAGTCGCGATGCAGAGTGTGCTGGGGTGATCTTTGTTCGACATATCGTAGAGCGTACTTCCGATGGACTCGCCGTCTCGAACCGTCCAGTGAAATTTGGCCGAACCATCTCCGAACTCCCCGACATCCTCCAGAGTCAGCATAATTTGAAAACATACTGTAGTCACGAAGATAAAACTCTATCGACGGCATTACATTCCACTTCTATCTCCTCTCAAAGAAGAACCGAGAAGGTCATTGGAAGAGACGAATCGCTCGACGTAGTATTCGTGGATTTGGCGGCGATCCGCCGAAGGCAGTGACGAGTTCGGCGGCATCGAATCGGTTTCGCCAGCTGTGACTGATGAGTTGCTGTTGGGGCGGTTTGTGTAGCTCGAAGCGAATGTGAAGGAACGCTGCGCCTCTGAGGCGTCGTGCAAGACCGGATTGTGAATCGAGGTCGCGTGCGTGATGATAGAGGAACATTCGGACGACTGGTTTGAGATCGAAGTTGGCTCGTTGCGGTTCGCTGTAGTCGGAGAACCAGTCGTCGTTGATGTCGAGGTTGGAGATGATGCGAGTGATGTGGTCGTGGATATGGCAGAGATCCTCGGCTTGCTCGCCGAGCTCCTCGATGAATCCCTCCTGAGTGTCGGTAGTCATTGTGGGGACTCCAGCGGGGTGTGATGTGGTCGGCTGTCAGCGGTGGGGAGGGGCGGTATCATGGCGAGAGCGGTGTGGAATTGTCGTATGTGTTACTTCAGGTTAGAGTTACTCTCGGGGCGACAGTTCCACTTCTTCCGATTAGTGCTTCGAGCGGGGAGGGATTGAATCGGGTGCAAAAACTGACAGTACGATAGCCCGTACTATGGAGTTACTCCCGGATGAACCCAAACCGTGATTGAACGGGTGATTGCACGGGATTTCGTTGTGTACCGGCAGACGTTGCTGGCAACAAGTACTCCAGTCTGTGTTTAGATACAGACTAGAGTCACTCCAGACTGTAAGTAAACACAGAGTATAGGGAATTTGGGCTGGAATACCGGCTCGTTGGATGAGTGACCAGGAGCTTCTGGATATCGAGGAGTATCTCCAAAGCACCGGAACAATCGGCATTCTCGTGCGCTTGGATGAGGATGGATCACTCAACAAGGAACTTGAGGCGCAGACTCACGTCTCCCAAACGACGCTCGCCAAGCGCCTCAAACGCGGCGAGGAGTTAGACCTGCTTGCAGAAACACGAAACGCGAGTGACCTCGGGAATGCGAAACGATACGTACTGACAGAGCGCGGGAAAGAAGTTCAGCGGAAAATCAAGTCACTGGGGCTAGACACGACCTACAAGCAGTTGTTTGAGGCGTATCAAGAATTGAATAACGCAGAAGATGGGCTTGCAGCGTGGTTTGAAGATACACGAATCGCCGATCCTCGCTGGCCGCCCAACACGGATCGTCCCAACGACCCAGATTCCTATCAGTAGTTGCCAATACGGCTTCTTTATTTAGGCCAGCCCCTGAAAATGAAACGACTGGATTGGTACGTACAGAATTCATATTAATCGATGTCGAGTCCAGATCCGGCTACAGTTTGTAAACATCCTTCGCACATTTCGTCTCTTGTCTGTCCGGCTTTGAATTGTTTCAACTCACCACTTTCAGACTGGACAATCACGGCATCCTGTGCGTGGGGACAGCCTTTGAGGTGCCAAACGCCATTCTGAGTTTGGATGAAATCTTCTTGCTTAGACATTGCTTGAGACGGTTCTATACTGGGTTGGTTTATAATTTTCTGAGCGTCTGAAATGTCTGTACAATAAGCATCTATACGTACCGTTTCGCGCGTTTCAATTTCAGGGACTCGTCTGAATAAAGAAATCGCGCTAGCAACTACTGGTAGTAATCCAAACTGCGATGCTCTGGCTTTAGAGGCCTGACAGAAGTTGAGACCGGCGCTGTTAATGCATACGCCTCAATCCCCGTCTGATCAGTACGTCAGAGTTGAGCGATGGGCTTGTTGATTATCTCGAAGACTTCGTTCGCCCGGTAGAACCGATTCCGCTCTTTTCCGGTCAACTCTTCGAGTAGTCCATCATCTTCTAGCTGTCCGATTAGTCGGTTGGCCGTGCTGTATTCGACATCTAACCACTCGGCGGCCGTATTCACGTCGAGGTATGGATCTTCGAAGAGCCGCATGGCCAGTTCCAGGATGTTCTCGGATCGCTCGTTCTGGTAGCGCTGTTGATAGTCCTCACGAAGGTCGACCAGCAGGTTCGCCCGTTGGTGGGCCTCGTCTGCTTGCGACTGCACGCCACGCAGGAAAAACAGGAGCCACTCTTCCCATTCACCGCGCTGACTGACTGCCAGAAGATGGTCGACGTACCCTGACCGTCGTGCGTTGAAATACGAACTCAAGTAGAGATACGGCTCGGGTAAGAGACCGTCACGTTGCAGGAGGAGACTGATCAACAGCCGCCCGAGTCGTCCGTTCCCATCGAGAAATGGATGGATCGTCTCGAACTGGTAGTGAATCAGCCCGATTCGGAGGAGTGGATGCAGATTCGTCTCTTGGTTCGCGTACTCGAGCAAGTCGTCGAGAAGGTCGGGAATCTCGGTCGGTGGTGGCGGCACGTACCTGGCGTCCTGGATGTATGGCGTACTGCCGATGAAGTTCTGGGTCGTACGGAGTTCTCCTGGGTCAGCCTCGTCCCCACGGACACCCGAAAGTAGCCGGTCGTGCATTTCACACAGCAGTTCGATGGTAATTGGATCGCCAGCTGTGATCGCATCCAATCCGTGCGTCAGCGCGTGCAGATAGTTCACGACTTCTTGGGTGCCCTGCCTCCTGTCTTCGTCGATGAGAGCTTCTTGTCCGGCCTCATAGGCGTAGATATCCGAGAGGGTGGCATGTGTCCCTTCGATCTGCGAGGATTCGAGTGCCTCTTTTCGAATGAACGGCTCGATAAGGATTCCTCTCGAGCCGACACGTGGACCGATGCCGTGGACTCGACCGAGTACCTGTGTCGCCTCTGCCAGCGGTGTAATGAGCTTTTCAGTGTTGATTGAGGGGAGAAGTGGGTCAGGCCGGAACGCCGAATACGTTCCCTTCGGTGTCGTCGTGGGAACGATTTTACCGGGTGCCATCTCGTCGAAGCCATCTCGCTCCATTAGTGGCGTCCCTACAAATACGCTGGTAGCTATTGGTATTTTTGGTGCTAAATCAAAATAGCGAGATGGCTGATTGGACCGTCGCAACTACTCGAGCTCTCTGGAAACAGATTCGAGACACATCTTTTTCTGGTTCTACGAGTGAAACAACTGCTCAGTAAGTGTGCGAACTACCCATACGAAAATCGGTGGTTTGAGAGGAATGTGGAGTTAAGATGACTGCCCAAATATGTCAATCATAAACTTTTACCACCTCATTCAGTATATTATTGGTATATGCCAGATGTGGTTTCGTGGAAAACAGTTAGTATTGCGACTATTCTCGCCATTCTCGGACTCGTGTTCAATACCACTCGATTTCACCTGACAGGAGAGGCACTTGGATTGTGGATAGTTGGTAGCGTCGTGTTTGCGTTCCTCTTAACTCATGGTGTCCAGTACTACCGAGTTAAATACGGTTAGTGAACGCTCTATACTGATCAGTTAGACGGATTCTTGAGCGTGTGGTGGCCAGCATCTCGTAGTGGCTGTGACCTGTGAGTCACAACGTACTGTCTTTCGCCGAATCGCCCAACAGCCGTACGTTGAGTGGCCAACCTATGACTCAACGCCGTTGTACGATCGAACCTCACTCCCCGGATTAGAATCGGATATTCGAGTCGTCTCGGAAGTCTGGTTTAGTTATCAAGAACACGACTCACTCGAACAGTACGTCTGCGAACTTCCGATAGCCTACTTCCGCTTCGAAGCCCACGACTGCTATGGGAGTTCGACACGCTACCAGATGGACCCCCTCTTTCGGGTGTTCTTACTGAAAGAGCTCCACGGGTGGGAGTACGAAACGGACCTGATGGAGTATCTCGAGTGTCATCCAACACTCTGCGAGCAGTTGGGCTTGGAGCGTGTACTGGACCAGTCGACGTTGTGGCGAAGCTGGCACAAACGCTTCACTGCCGAGCTTCGCAGTACAGTCGAGACAGCTGCGCGGACCATTCTGATCAAAGCCCAGAACGCGGGTGTTACTGTTCCGCGGGACCCAGACCGACACCGTCCATCTCACGGTGACGAAGCGGACGAATCGGACCCTGACGATCACGCTGTCCTCGACGAAGCAGCAACGATTACGGAGCACGTCAGCCGCGTCGTCTTCCCGGCATTCTCGCTGGATCGAGGGGAGGGCTGTGAGATCCACGAGACCGCCTACTGGGACTTACAGACGTATCTCGGACTTCGTGAGCGGCTGGCTGCGAACGAAGGTGCTCGCAGTTTCGTCTACGAGTCGACTCGGGATCGGACACCGTTGGGGCACGCTCATCGCGACCACATTCGCGACCTCTCTATCGAGCAGATTCGAGAGATGCACCGACAGGCGATCCGGCACCTCATCGACGAGGTTGCAGTGACGGAGGAGTTCTTCCGAGCTGGAATTGTCGCGATTGACATCACGGAAGGCGATCCCTTCACAGGCGATAGGACGGACCACGAGGACGAGATCATCGGGACGAAAGAACAGTCCGACGAGTACGCCTACCAGTGGGCGACCGTCCAGTTAGTCGGGAACGCTGCCCCGCTTGTCCTTGATGTTCGCTCGGTGCGGAAAGGTGAGTCACGCAAAGAGATCGTGGAGGACTTGCTGGATTCGGCTAAGGACCTCGTCCACGTCGATAATGTGCTGATGGACCGGGAGTTCGATAGTCAGCACGTTCTGGAGATGATCAGCCAACGCGGGCTCTCCTACGTCGTTCCCAAGCGGATGCAGACCAGCGAAAAGGCTCAGGCTAAACGATTACTCCAGCGGGGACAGGATCGGTACGAGACCGACCGTAAACTCCATCTCGGGAAGAACGAGTGGCACGAGACGACGCTGATCTACCGACGAAAAGAGAACTCAGAGCACGACGATCATCAACAGTATTCGGTGTTCATGACGAATCGAGGAAGTGGGCACCTCACTGAGTACGGCTACAGGTGGGAAATTGAGAGCGGCTACAGGTCGATCAAGCGGTTCATGGCCGCGACGACGTCGAAGCATTTCGGGCTGCGGTTCTTCTACTTCGCGTTCGCGTGTCTGCTGTACTCGATTTGGCGAGCTGTCGATCTACTCGTGCAGGTCGAGTTGACCGGTGAATACGAACATTCGCCGATCGTGACGGCGGGCAATACGCTGACGCTGTTGAAAAATGAGACCGGAATCGGGTAGTAAGGTACTCTATCCGAGTTAGCGGGGCGTCTGAGTGGCTACACTGCTGGAATTCGCAAACATTCGGCCATATGGTTGGCAGTACAACAAGAGCGCCTGGTTGGAGAGCGATCTGAGGCAGTTCACGCTCGTCGATTCGACCGAATTCACGCATCACAGCCCCGCTAAGCCCACTGTAGTCTCAACTTCCAGAGGTTGACTGTTTGACCGGGTTGACAAGCGAAACCGGGGTTCCAAGATGATTTTTGCTCATGAAAGGAACGTTGCTGGAGTAGAATTCTAGACCGGTGCCGATCGCCGCAGCTAATCCGGAATTACACTGTTTCCACAGTCAAAATTGCAGTGAAAATGTTGTAGCTGTCGCTCAAGACTGCCAGGAATACCCGAGAAAACCCCGCCTTCGCTAGTCCCCTGGATCGAACAGACAAAACGCGACGAGCTCAACAATCTCCCCTGCTCGAAGCGGCGGCTTCTCACCGAGGTCAACATCAACCTCGTCGCGGAGCAGGAAGTTCGTGAACCGCCACACGTTGTACATCATCACGCCAATCGTGAAGTAGAGGAATCGAATCCGGTAGTCCTTCGACGCGGACGATGGCAGGAAGTGCTTCTTGATGCTCTTGTATTGATTCTCAATCTCCCAGCGATCACGGTACTGTGCGGTGAGCCCGATCGCCCGTTCCGGCTCCACGCGGTAGTTCGTGGTGAAAATCGCGTAGCCCTCGTCGTCCCCGTCGTCCTGGTTCTCGATTTCCGCATCTTTGGGGACATACATGATGCTTAGATCGTGCTCATCCCCATCGAAAGTGAGGCTCGCGTATTCGACGCGGGCATCGATCTCTGGGTGGTTCTCTACAGCTTCGATGTTTTCCTTGTCCTTAGCCGCTTGCTGGCGCTTTCCAATGATGTAGTAGAGGTCGTGCTTGTTGATCAGATGGCGAACCTCGTGCGTGTCGAATTCGCGGTCAGCGAACACCTTGTTGATATCTACGTGCTGCTGCGCCTGCTCTAAAAGACGATCCACCACATCGGCACGTGATGTCCGAGATACCTCGGATTCATCTTCCCATGCGCGAACGTCACGCACTGGTTCAATCGCCAGGACAATCGGTGTGTTCTCCGCGACAATCGTGAGCGTAGCGAACTTGTACCCACGTTCGTGGCCCTCCTTGAACCCCGACGCCATCACTGGGTAGTCGTCTTTGAGATACTTCGTGCGCTTCTTCCTGGTGCTAGTTTCGTAGGTTACTGGCTGCTCGCCAGGGTCTGCATCGCGCTGTTTCTTGAACGGCGACGGCCAGAAGTTCCACGTCACGATATCGACGGCCGCGTTCACTGGCTCCCGGATTCCGACTTCACTCCGGTCATCCGACCGAATCTCCTTCAAAATACGCTCAACGCCAACGTGGAACGCTTCCAGGGTCTCATCGCGGATGCGCTGCCAGTCTGGTATGCGGCCTCCATCGACGAATTCGCCGAACGTGAGCTGGGAGTCTGGGTCCGCAATTTTCTTCATCGTTCGATTGTGCGAGGACCCATGCGGGACTTCATCACGGTCACTCAGACGGGCAAACCGACGACGCGGCGTTGTGGCTCCCGCATTCGCCATGTTGAGATAGCCCTGCCGTTCGAGATACGCATTCAGGGCGTACTTGCTGTTGCTCGCACGGTCAGCGGTGAAGCCGGAGAAGCCGTACTGAGATGCGCGATCGACAGCCTCCATTATCTGGTCCTCACCGAAGTCAGATTCCTGAATATCCTCGGGGTCCAGTCCAGGCTCAATGGATGCGTCAACATTGACATTCTCGTGTTCGGCGCAAATCTCCTGAATGTCCTCGCCTGCTTTCTCCAGGGTTTTCCGCTCTGATGGTTTGAATCGATGTCTCTTGTTATAACTGATAACTTGTTTTACGGGTGCGGAGTGCAGCTCGAATCGGGAGAAGATGTAGCTTGCCCCGCCCAAGCGGCGAGCTGTCTCTGACTGTTTCAAGTCACGAGCGTGCATATAGAGGAACGTCTTCACCATCCCCTCCAGTTCGAATTTGGCTCTCTCTGGCTCGTCATATCCAGTGAACCAGTCGTCGTCGATGTCGAGGTTCGCAATGATCCGCGTGGGGTGATCGTGGATGCAGCAGAGGTCCTCCACTTGCTCCGCTATCGCATCGCGGATTTCTTGCTTTGGTGTTGGTGGAGGTGTGTCCGTCACGATCACTCAGCCTGCGTTTTGGATACCGAGATATCACCGGGGAACCGGGTTATTCTCGCGCGTGCTATTTCCGAAAAGGCGCTGAGTGCCGGTATATTGGGGTAATTGACGGGATTGGCCCTTTGTGGAACTGCAAGATAGCGGAGATATCTCAAGGCGGAGTTTCCGCTTAGCGGAGACTCCGTTTTACGGAAACTTTGGGAAACCGATTATAAAGCGCGGTTCTCAACTCCCCTAAGTAAGCCGGAGACTCCGGACTACAGAAGCTCCGGACAGCGGAGGTTCCCCAAAGCGGAGAGTCTGCCATGGGGAGGTTCCGCACCACCTCACCACACCATGAGCGATCCCAACGAAACTCTCCCAGTAACCGATATCTTTGACGACTGGCACGCAACCGGTCTCATCGCCAATCTTGACAGAGACGATGGGAACATCAAGGCTGAAATCGAGGAAAAAGTCGATCTCACCGGGAAACCGTTGAAGAAACTCCTTGACAACGCAATTGATGCGGATTTAATCGAAGAAGCTGAGATACAGGCAGGCGATCACGCTCGCTCAGACCGGTATCAGTTGACAGAGCGGGGAAAAGCGGTTCAATCACTGCTGCGGAGCAGAGGGCTTGATGAGTTGCAGCAGGCCTACCTAACCGCGAAAGGTGCGTTGCAGCGTGCAGCGGATGAGGCACAGGAGGTTATTGAGGGAGAAGGGCTAGACAAGAAGTACCCGCAGCAAGACTACTGGGTTCGAACTGGTTCAGACCAACCTGAGATCGACACGGAACAGTTACTCCAAGAAGTGCAGGACGAACACGAGGATTCGTTTAATGCAGACATCAGGGGTAAATGGCCCGTGGACGTGCAGGATGTGGAAACGGGTTCCCGCGAACCAGTCGAAACCTGGGGGAGCGCTCCAGATGAAGAAGACCGGGAGGAGTAACCCTCGTTCACATTGTGGTCAGTTGCTCGTTCGGTTCCGGGCCGCTCAACGTCACGAGATTTCCTGAGTCGGCACACGCGGGGCAGACCGGGAGTCCGTCTGTATCCCCGTCCCATTCGACATCATCCCAACCGTACGATGTGCCGCACTTCGAACAGTTCCAGTCGTAGGCTCCGTACTCAGCGGCGAGGGATGGGAAACAGTGGGCTAGCATCGGCGTGAGACGCGCGCCACGCTCCGCATGCGCGTTCAAGTACGCTTCCAGGTTCTCTGGGTCGTAGTCATCGAACAGCGGCAGGAGACCCTCTGGGCCGATGTCACTGTACGGGGTGTCCGCCTCGCCACACCGATGCTTGAACGAGCAGTAAGAACACTCCCAGTCACGCTCCGGTGATGCCGGCGGCAGATCGCCCGCCTGCTCGTAGTTTGTGAGTGTGGCCATCCACTCGGTTACTGTCTTCCAGAACGTCTCGTCGAAGTCCACCTCGAACACTTCGACGTCGAGCGTTGTTCGGCTCGCATATACCAGCAGACCGGTCGAAATCTCGTGGTCGTGTTCGGCGTTGAGTGCTGCGAGATACGCGTGGAGCTGAGCCTTGTGCGCCTCTTTGGGTCCGGAGAGGTGATCGAGTGAGGACGTTGTTTTGATTTCGGTGACCAGAATTGGATCGTTGTCAGGTGTGACAATCGTCGGGTCGGTCGCACCACGGAGTCGTACGGTGACGTCGTCAACAGTCAGCTCGTGGTCAATCCACACCGAGTTGGTCACGTACGCGTCGGGTGGCGTGACGTCCTGGAGGAACGGGACAATCAGGCCCTCTTCGAATTTGGTGCCGACCCAGAACAACCCTTTGGGCGGAGTATCTTCTTTGGGGGCATTCTGGCGTTTGTAGCTCGCTTTCCGGTGGCATTCCAGAAGCGTACTCGGGCTGTGGCGACCGGCTGGTTTCGGGTCTGCAGGCCCGTTGAAGTACGCTTTTCCTTCAAGGATGTTCTGTGCGAACTGCCGGTCGGCGTACCATGCATTGAATCGTTCACCAGTAATCTGCTCAGGCAGCTGTGTTGAGGAAGTCGCCTTAGCCGCCTCTGATTGTTCAGTCCGAGGTTCTTGTTTATCTGGTCCTGGTTTTGGTGATGTCACAGGAATACCGACAAGGTAACGCCTGTTAGGCAAGTGCGTGGACGTTCCGGTTTCCAATACTGAAAGGCTTCAATACAGTTTCTGTATGTTGATCTATCCGTGAGACATCCGTTTAGTGCAGATAGAGCAGTTGATAGCGTGGCTTCTTTATTCAGGCGACTGCCGGAAATTGGAATGATCGAAACGGTACGTGCAGTGAGTGACACCAACACCATCGACATCCATCATCTCTGGAAAGCGATATCGAGACTAAGTACAGATAGGTAGGACAGCCGGTTGTTACAGCGACTCAGGTCGTACTCAGATACACCCCCAGCCCGGAAATCGATGCGACGAGGAGCACGATGAAGTGCAGGCTTCCCCCAACGGATCCGGGGACAACACCCGTGATCCAACTCCACACTGAGAGGACGAGTCCGAAGACCAGCACTCCCAGCAGTGCTTGGGCGAAGTTACTCATCGGTACCACTCGGTTCGAAGCCGATACCGTCGTGATGCAGGTCAGTGGAGTGCATCAGCAATCATGTCTGGGGGTAGTTACTTACCGGCAGCGTGAAAACGGCGTTCTACGAACGGTAAACGGCGTTCTACAAATGTAGACCGCTATTCGCCGAATGAAGAACATCCCGAGATACCAGTATGAAAACCGATGAAGACCTCCCTAAAGAAATCGAATCTCGGATCGATACTGCCGATTACGATCTGGAACTAACGCAGGGACATGTTGCCCTTGAGTTCGTCCATGGCGACCGTCCCTTCTACAACGTCGCCCAGATGCACGCCGCCCTCGGCCGCGACGTCAGCACGGACACAGTCCGTGCCCGTCTGGATGAGCTCCACGAACGGGATGTCCTCTCCCGGCAGCAAGTCAACAACGGGAACATCTACTGGTTGAATCAGCCCGAATCCGACTGGCCCCTTCCCCCAGACGTGGAGGTTGAACCAGAACGCGACGAGCTGACCGTCAACGAGTGGCGACAGAGGCCAGATGTCCAAACCGCCGCTGGCTCAGTATTCCTCGCTATCGCGGGGACCGCAGTCACGCTCATCGGTACGTTCCAATCTGCCGGATACTACCAACTCCCGGTCTCTGCTACAGACATCATCGCAGCTGGCCTGACTGCCGGAATCATGAGCTATCTTGGCCTCTTTTTCGCTGGCCTCTTCTGGATTTTCGATACTCCTGATTTGGATGAAGGCCTACTCGCCGATATTGTCTGATTTGGCTCCTTATATCGCAGTTGCTTGTTTCTATGAATCGGTTGTTTTCCAAGCCCAGCAAGCAGAACAGTAAGTTGGTATATGTACTGAACGGGCGTTTCGCTTCTGCCACTTGATAATGAACCGTATTAGCAATTGCTGCAGAGAATTCACCGCACTCCATTCACATCCTATTCCAGTAAAATCGCCGCGACTCACCACTCAGAGGACCACCGGCATTTTCATCAGCCGCGTCACAAGCCAGTTACAATGACCGAAGAACCCGATACTGGCGAAACCCCGGAGGAACGGGATGAGGAGTACGATGCGATGATCTCCTACTCGCACGCCGATTCCAAGACCGTAGCAAATGCGTTATACGACGAACTCACCGCATACGGTCTCAACGTATGGTATGACGGTGTCGAACTCAATATCGGGGACAACATCCGTTCCTCAATTGATCGCGCGCTCACAGAATCTGAACACGCAATCATTCTCATCTCACCGACCTACTTCGAAGGAATGTCCGAATGGGAGCTTGACGGTTAGTACAGAAACACACTATAAAGAACAAAACGTCATTCTTCCCCTACTTCACAAAATGGAGTTTGGCGAACTCCAAGAAGAAAGTCCGAGTCTCGCTAATATCATCGGCGACAAAGTCACCCAAGACAACATCGACGAGATTACCGCAAAACTATACCGCGTAATCGACGCTTCCGACAAGACACCGGACTTGGAAGACGTGGACAGTTCGGAGCGTACCGAACTAACTGTCGCCGTAAAGGACTTCGCAGACATCTCGAAAGGTTCGACGGTCAGAGTCGATAAATGGCGGACAGGCGGAACGCCGCACAAGAACGGCGTAACAGCAGTTGAAATGACCGTTGTGGACGATGGACTCACTTACACCGGATCGAATTTCATGGGCACCTCGAAAGTGATTAAAGATGAACCTCTAGAGGGGCACGTTTCGGGGATTTCGGAGAAATCAGCAGGGAACACACAGTTCACTCTCCGCCTCCCAAAATCCCGGATGGACGAACTGTCCGATGACCCAGACGACTACAAATCTGGGTTAGTGGGATAACCATAGGATGCACTACTGGATTGGTCGTCGGGCAATAAACGGGGAGTTTCACTGCAAGCGTTAGAGGTGGCCAAGAAGGCCGAGTATGCCGATAATTACCATTATGAGACCGAGCAATAAGATAAGGAAGTTGCGTGTACGAGGCGTGGGATTCATGAGTTGGTGTTCAGGGATTCGGCAACGGTCTTGATTTCTCCCTACAGATGAATTACAGTCAGGCTGGTGTGGCGTCAGTGAGGGCGCGGTAACGCCGGCCCTTGGTTTGCCCGTCGGCCACGATGAGGTTGTACTGCTCCAGCTTGGCGAGGTAATTCCGGACCGTCCGTTTGGTCTTCGGGTCCTCCACGTGGTCGCGGTACGCCTCGTAGAGGTCACCGGGCGTGATCTCTCCTGCTTCGTCGATGATGGTGAAGATGACTTCTTGGTGGTGGGTAAGCCGTTCGACCGCATTGCGACGAATTTCGGTCCGCGCCTCCGGGGCGACCTCTTCTGCGATGTTGTCGGTGAGGGTGTCGTAGGCGTTGGTGTGGACGGTGTGGGCGGCCTGGCGGAGAATCCCGATTGCAGTGCGGGCGTCGCCGGCTGCTAGCTCTGCGATTGTTGCCAAGACGCCGTCTTGAAGATAGTCGGCGTTGAGTCCCCAGCAGACGCGGTCGTGGAGAATTCCGGTGAGTTCTTCTTTAGGGTAGGTGTCGAAATGGACGCGGGTGCAGGCGTTCAAACGACTGTTGAGGCGGTCGTCGAGGCCGGCGAATAGCTGCGCTTCGTCGTTAGCGATGAGCACCATCGTGAGCTCGGGTATGCGATAGAGGTCATAGAGGAGGCTCTTATCTTCGAGCTGATCGACCTCATCGAGGATGACAATGTAGGGCGGGCCGTCGTAGTCACGAAGGCGATCAAGCAGAACATCGGTCGGTGTTGATTGTCGGTGGATGTCGATGGTGGAGGCGACGCCGTCCAGAATCTGGTAGAGGGTTTTGAAGCGGCTGTACTCCTCCCAGCAGTTCACGTATTGGTGGTTCAATTCCACCGAGGCTTCGCGGAGACGTTCTACGGTGAACCGTGCGATACACGTCTTCCCCACTCCTGGCGGCCCGTCAATGAGGACCGGGTCGGTGGGGTCACCGTCGATGAGAGGGCGGAGGGCGGCCGAGAGGTGGTTGACTTCGGCGTCGCGGTGTTGGACTTCGCCGGGCACGAACTCGGGTTGAAGGACGCGGGCGTCGGAAATCATCTGCGTCGACGTGGACCTGTGGGTAAATAAATGGAAGTGGGTAATTTCCGAATCTTCCGAAAGAGTGGTATCCCTTGTTACTGCGTTAGTTATCAAGATTCCACAACGTTTGACTCAGTCGATATGCGGGAAATGGAAATCGTGCGTTGCCTACCCGCAGCGTCCGGATGCTTAATTATTCGCAGAGCGTAATTCCACCTATGACCATCACGACGGAATTCCGGCTTCGTTCGTCTGCTCTCCCGCTCGTCAGTATCCCGGCGACGCTCCCGCCGGACGAACTTGTGTGCTCCCACGCCCTGTGTCTTGAGCCTGATGCGCGGGTGTTCCACGTTGAGATCGACGCCGAACACGATGTCTCCGAAGCGCAACTCGCAGCGCTCGATGAAGTCGCTATGGTGAAACCGCTCGGAGAGCGGGGCGACAAAACCGTCTACAAGATTACGGCCGAACTTGATGACTCAGTCGCCCCTGCCTTTGACCCCGAACGCTTCGATGGTGCGAAGATGAAATCCACGACTATCACGTCCGAGGGCTGGCACGAAACGAAGGAATTCAAAGACTACGAGACGTTTCAGGACTTCCACACCACGTTTGAGAACCACGGAATCTCGCTCGATCTCATCTCCATTACATCCAACAACGCCTCGTCCAACAACGCAACAGAAGATGGGCTCACTGACCGCCAACGCGAGGCATTGGAACTCGCCGTTTCTCGTGGGTACTACGAGAGCCCGCGTCAAGTTACGGCTGCGGAACTCGCCGAGGAACTAGACATTTCACAACCGTCCTTGTCGAGCCTTCTCCGGCGCGGCGAGCGCCAGCTCGTCACTTCTTCACTTGACGTACCGAGGCAGTTAAAGACCCTTTCCAAATAGCGTCGAAACGAAGTCACACGACCCCCAACGAGAGCTTGGGTATAGCTATGGATATTACCAGAGGCTGTTCGGAACCTTCAGTCGAAGGACCCGATGAGTATTTCACAGGGAACGCACGTATCGACCCCCTATTCGACCCACAGGACGAGGCCCGCGCAGCAGCGGCGAGCGTCACGTTCGAACCAGGTGCTCGCACTGCGTGGCACACCCACCCGCTCGGCCAACGGCTAATCGTGACGAACGGTTGCGGTCTCGTACAACGAGAAGGCGGAGAGATCGAGCAGATTCGAGCGGGTGACGTGGTCTGGTTCCCACCCGGCGAGAAACACTGGCACGGCGCGACGCCGGATAACGCAATGACCCACATCGCCATTCAAGAGGAACAGGACGGGGAGGTCGTCACCTGGCTGGACCATGTCACCAGCGAAGAGTACGACCCGAATTCAGAGAGCTGAACCAACATCACCATAGCTGAGTGCGCACTCAAATATGTGCGTCCACCAGTTTCGAGACAAGATCGCCAATGACTGAATGGCCAGAAGACGAACTAAGCGAGATCGCAGAATCCGATGATCTACACGTCGCACCGTTCCGTGAGGACGGTGAGACGTACGGCACACCAACGTGGATCTGGTCTGTCCGGGTTGACGACGCTCTCTACGTGCGTGCCTACAACGGCCAGGACTCCAGCTGGTATCAGGCCGCAATCCGAGAAAACGCGGGCAGAATCGAGGCCGCCGGTATGACCAAGGAGGTCACATTCGAACCAATCGATAGACCGGTTCTCGACCGCATCGACGACGCCTACCGCGGAAAGTACGAGGGGAGCCAATACCTCGATGCGATGGTCAGCGAGCGCGCCCGCTCTGCCACCGTCAAGGTCGTCCCACGCGAAACCAATGACTGATCGTCGAACCCCTCGGAGACACCGTTAGGGCGTCATGGTCGGCCCGGTGGAATCGGAGAATGAGCGCTTAGAGAGCCCGACGGACTGGTCCTGAGTCCGTCACCCGTAGTACTTAAACACCCTTTCCAGATAGCATCGAATCCAACCCGTCCCATACCCTCCTACTAGTTGATGACAGCAGAGTTTGGTTCCGAACTAGATGGACAGGTTGCAATCGTTACCGGGGCATCCTCGGGAAT
>Ga0207754_100121_pt1 | contig 53962 bp, 66 predicted proteins | sample A23E1SouthBayCA_FD_187728 | JGI IMG/M metagenome (GOLD analysis project Ga0207754, IMG submission 187728) | Aerobic enrichment media microbial communities from Eden Landing Ponds, California, USA - A23 E1 (SPAdes) | ecosystem: Environmental > Aquatic > Marine > Unclassified | place: Emeryville...
CATCGGCTGGCAGAACAAGGACGCCTACGGCAACTCGCTGTCGAGCCGCCAGCGCCAGAAGATGCAGCGGCTGCGCACCTGGAACGAGCGCTTCCGCACGCGGGACTCGAAGGAGCGGAACCTCAAGCAGGCGCTCGGCGAGATCGAACGGATGGCAAGCGCCCTCGGTCTCCCGAAGAACGTTCGAGAGACGGCGTCGGTCATCTATCGCCGCGCGCTCGACGAAGACCTCCTTCCGGGTCGTTCCATCGAGGGCGTCGCCACCGCCGCCCTCTACGCCGCCGCCCGGCAGGCGAACACCCCACGCTCGCTCGACGAGGTGACGAACGTCTCGCGCGTCGAGAAGGACGAGATCGCGCGCACCTATCGTTACGTCGTCCGCGAGCTCAGCCTCGAAATCGCCCCCGCGGACCCGACGAGCTACGTCCCGCGCTTCGTCAGCGACCTCGGCCTCAGCGACGAGGTCGAACGCCAAGCCCGCGACCTCCTCGAATCCGCGAAGCGCGAGGGCATCTACTCCGGGAAATCGCCCGTCGGCCTCGCCGCCGCCGCCGTCTACGCCGCCGGCCTCCTCACGAACGACCGCGTCACGCAGAACCAAGTGAGCGAGGTGGCGAACATCTCCGAAGTGACGATCCGCAACCGCTACCACGAACTCCTCGAAGCGCAGGACGACGTCCCAGTCGAGGCGTAGCCTGACACGCTCCTGCTGCGCGGTCTCTCTCTCCCGCCGTTTTCGCGCCGACAGACGTTAGGCCGGCGCGCCGATGCGTGACCGTATGGAGACCACTCGCCACGACACCGCGACCGTCTACGTCGTCCACGACGGCGCGACGGCACTCCACGAACACGACCGTCTCGGCCTCTGGCTGCCGCCGGGCGGCCACGTCAAGCGCGACGAACTGCCGCACCACGCCGCCGAGCGCGAGGTTCGCGAGGAGACTGGTCTCGACCCGAGCCTCCTGCTCGCCGATCCGGAGATCGAGACGGGAGTCGTCCGCTCGCTCCCCCAGCCTGAACACCTGCTCCTTGAGGACATCCACGCCTACGAGGGCGGCGAGATCGGTCATCAACACGTCGACTCCGTCTACTTCGCCACGGTCGACTCGCGGGCGATCGATCCGGACGGCGACGAGCGCGACCCCGAACACTGGGAGTGGTTCACGCCCGAGCAGTTACGCGAGGCGGACGTCGGCGACGAAGTCGAAACGATCGGGATCGAGGCGATCGAGGCCGTCAGCGAGCGCTGACTCGGACGGGACGTCGACGACGACGCCAGCACACGATTCGCCCGCTTAGAGATCCACTCAGAGGAGTTCGCGCAGCCGGTTTTTGACGCGGCGTTTCGCACCGCCGGCGGCCTGCCGGAAGCTGACGTGCCACGGGGTCCGGCGCCCTTCGACGCTCGTGTGGCCGTCCCGGATCGCATCAAGGATCCCGTCGAGATCGGCACGTTCGGCGTCGACGCGCGTCACCGCTTGCCCGACCATCTCGGCGATATGGGCGTCCGAGCCGGCGGTCATCGGGAGGCCGCGCTCGCGGGCGAACGACTCGGCCTGCCGGTTCGCGCGGCCGGTGAGAAGTCGGGAGTTGTACACCTCGATGGCGTCGGCCGAGGCGAGTTCGGCGTCGGTGACGTGCGGGGCGACGCCGCTGCGCGACCCCTGGAAGGGGTGGGGAACGACGGCAATGCCGCCGGCGTCGCGGATGTGTTCGAGCGTCTCGGTGAACGGGCGGCCGATCGGAACGGGGTCGCGGATGCCGAGCGCGAGGACGTGGCCGGCCGCGCTCGTCACCTCCATGCCGGGGATGCCGATGAGTCCGTAGTCGGGGGCGAGCTCGGCCGCGCGGGCGCTCGCCTCGTACTCGTCGTGGTCGGTGACGGCGATCGCGTCGAGACCGACCGCCGCCGCCTGCTCTAAGAGCATCTCGACGGGGTCGCGGCCGTCGTAGGAGTGCGACGAGTGGGTGTGGAGCTCGACCGACAGCACACGCGGCGCTTTGCGGCCGGTGGGCAAAAGCGCGCCGGTCCGCGGGACCGAGCGCGGTCTGGACTGTCCGCCGCCCGTCGCGCGCGTGGTCGATCGTCGTCGGTATCCACGACCGTGTATATAGAAACGCATAAATTCGGCCCGACAAACCATGGAGATGAATGACTCTCGCCGAGTCGGACCGCGAGCGCGTCGTCGGAGAGCTGGGCCGCGACCCGACGCGCGCCGAGGCCGCGCTGTTCGAGAACCTCTGGAGTGAACACTGCGCCTATCGCTCCTCGCTGCCGTTGCTCTCCGCGTTCGACTCGGAGAGCGAGGACGTCGTCGTCGGCCCCGGCGACGACGCCGCGGTCGTCGAGGTGGGCGACGGGCTCTACGCCACGTTCGGCGTCGAGTCCCACAACCATCCCTCGTACGTCGACCCGTTCGACGGCGCGGCGACCGGCGTCGGCGGCATCGTCCGCGACACCCTCTCAATGGGTGCGTACCCGGTCGCGCTCGCTGACTGCCTCTACTTCGGCGGCTTCGAGCGCGAGCACTCGCGCTATCTCTTAGAGGGCGTGGTCGAGGGGATCAGCCACTACGGCAACGCGATCGGCGTCCCGACGGTCGGTGGCAGCACGGCCTTCCACGAGGGTTACGAGGGCAACCCGCTCGTGAACGTCGCCTGTGTCGGCCTCCTCACGCCCGATCGGCTCGTCACCGCGGAAGCCCAACGTCCCGGCAACCGCCTCCTGCTCGTCGGCAACAGCACGGGCCGCGACGGCTTGGGCGGTGCCTCCTTCGCTTCCGAGGACCTCGCGGAGGACGCGGAGACCGAGGACCGCCCGGCGGTGCAGGTCGGCGACCCGTACGCAGAAAAACGCCTCATTGAGGCGAACGAGGAGCTGATCGACGCCGGCCTCGTCCAGTCCGCGCGCGACCTCGGCGCGGCCGGGCTCGGCGGCGCCTCGTCCGAGCTCGTCGCCAAGGGCCACCTCGGCTGCGAGATCGACCTGAACGCCGTCCACCAGCGCGAGCCCGGAATGAACGCTACCGAGATCCTGCTCGCCGAGTCCCAGGAACGGATGGTGTACGAGGTCGCCCCGGAGAACGTCGACGCCGTCCGCGAGGTCGCCGCGAAGTTCGATCTCGGCTGTTCGGACATCGGCGCGGTGACCGGCGACGGGCAGTACGTCTGCGAGTTCGACGGCGACGTCGTCGTCGACGCCCCCGCGGAGTTCCTCGCGGACGGCGCGCCGCTCAACGACCTGCCGATGACGGAGCCCGAGACGCCCGCGACTGACTACGACCTCCCTGCCCTCGACGAGGCGTTCGAGACCGTCGTCGCCAACCCGAACACCGTCTCGAAGCGGTGGGTATACCGGCAGTACGACCACGAGGTCGGCGCGCGTACCGCCGTCCGGCCGGGCGAGGACGGCGCGGTGCTCGCGCTCCACGAGCTCGCGGACGCGGCACCGACCGCCGCGACGACATCGGACGGCGACGACCGTGAGAACCCAGCTACCGGCGGTGACGCCACCGACGCGCCCGGGCTGGCGCTCGCGGCCGGCGCGAACCCGAACTGGACCGCCTGCGAACCCTACGCGGGCGCGTACGCCACCGCGGTCGAGAACGCGACGAACCTCGCGGCGGTCGGCGCCAACCCCGTCGCCGCCGTCGACTGCCTCAACGGCGGCAACCCCGAGAAGCCCGACGTCTACGGCGGCTTCGGCGCGATCGTCGACGGGCTCGCCGACGGCTGCCGCGACCTCTCCGTCCCCGTCGTCGGCGGGAACGTCTCGCTCTACAACGACAGCGAGGCCGGCCCGATCCCCCCGACGCCGACGCTCGCCATGCTCGGGACGACCGAGAGCGTCGACGCCCCCGGGAGCGCGTTCGCGGGCGACGGGGCGCTCCTTCTGGTCGGCGACCACGACGAGACCCTCGGTGGCTCCGAACTCCTCGCCGAGTTCGGCGGGAGCGACACCTTCCCCGACCTTGACGAGAACGCGGGGGACGTCGTGGCGACGCTCGCCGCCGTCGCGGGCGACGACGCAGTCACGGCCGTCCACGACGTCAGCGACGGCGGCCTCGCCGTCACGCTCGCCGAATGTCTGACTGCGGACGCCGGCGCGGACGTCTCGGTGCCGTCGACGGAGGCGCTCTTCTCCGAGGCACCCGGGCGCGCCGTGATCGAGACGACCAACCCCGAGGGCGTGAAGGCCGCCTTCGACGGCGTTACCGACGTCGTTGACCTCGGTACGAGTGATGCGTCGGGAACGCTAACGCTCGACGTTCACGAATCATCGAGTGATTCGTTAGCCAGCCAGAACGGCGACCGTTCTGGCGATATCGGCGACGAGACGGTCGCCTACGACCACGCGGAGATCGTCGCGTTCCGCGAGACGATCGCGGCCGCGATGGAGTGAGGGTGAGACGCGCGGTGCGCCCTACGCGAGGAAGGGCAGGACGAACGTGACGACCGCGCCGACGACGAAGGCCGCCGCGCCGTAGGCGACCTGTTTCGTCGTGAACGACTGCATCGGTGCCGTGGTTCGTCCCTCGTGTGTCGTGTCCATGCCTGCGTATTCTGTGGCGCGGTACTTTCGGATTTCGGTCGCCCCACAAGACGTATGTCACACAATCTTGAGTGCTGTCACGTATGCCCTCCAGACGCGCGATCCTCGCGGCGGCTGGCGCGAGCGGTCTCGGAGCCCTCGCCGGCTGTGGCGGACGCGACGCGAGCGAGGAGACGGCGACAAATCCGACGACCGCTGCGAACGAGACGAGCACTCCGACCGCGTCGCTCGATCTCGAACCGTTCCCCCCGGACGCGGCGTCGTTCGAGGTGGATCTCGTCCACGCCGCCACGGCCGACCATCCGCCGCGGTTCACGGCGACGCTGACGAACGAGGGGAGCGGCCCGTTCACGGCAATGTTCGGGTTCGCACCGCCGTTTTCGGTGGCGACACTCGACGCCGTCGATGGGGACGCGTCGCTCTTCTGCTATCCCGTGGCTCCGGAGGCCCGCCAGCACGTGCGCGCCGTCGCGCAGTTCGGGGAGAACACGACGGACTCCCCCGATCTCCCGCTCAAAAGCCGCACGGACGGCTGCTGGCGGTTCACCGGGAGCTACACGACGGACGCCATCGCGTACCAACGGACCCTTGACGCGGGCGAGTCGCTGCGCGTTGCCTACGACGTCTACACGTACGGCGACGGCCCGTGCTTCCCGGACGGCGACTACCGCGCGACGAACGCGGTGACGGCGTTCCCGGGGACGAGCGCGGACGGGCCCGAGACGAAGTGGACGTACGGCCTGACGCTCGCGTGCCGCGACGGCTCCGTGACGAACGTCGCGGGGAGCGACGTCCGCGAGGTCGCGCTCACGGACGGATAGAGTCGGGGGAGTCGGACACCTTTTCAGGGGGTGGCTGCCTATCACGGGTATGACCCTCACGAAGCGCGTCATCCCCTGTATCGACGTCGACCTCGACGAGAACGGGGACGCGGCCGTCTACACGGGCGTGAACTTCGAGGATCTCGAATACACCGGCGACCCGGTCGAACTCGCCAAGAAGTACAACGAGGCCGGCGCGGACGAGTTCGTCTTCCTCGATATCACCGCGAGCGCGGACGGGCGCGAGACGATGCTCTCCGTCGTCGAGGACGTCGCGGACGAGGTGTTCATCCCCCTCACCGTCGGTGGGGGTATCCGGGACACTGACGACATCAAGGAGACGCTACGCGCCGGTGCCGACAAGGTCTCAATCAACACTGGCGCGCTCGAACGCCCCGCGCTCATCACCGAGGGCGCGAAGGCCTTCGGGAGTCAGTGTATCGTCATCAGCGTCGACGCGCGCCGGCGTTTCGACGAGGGCGGCGAACACTACGCCGAGGTCGACGGCGAGTCCTGCTGGTTTGAGTGCACGGTCAAGGGCGGGCGCGAAGGCACCGGCATCGACGTCGTCGAGTGGGCCGCCGAAGCCGAGGAGCGCGGCGCGGGCGAGCTCTTCGTCAACTCCATCGACGCCGACGGCACGAAAGACGGCTACGATCTCCCGCTGACGAGCGCTGTCTGCGACGCTGTCTCGACGCCCGTCATCGCTTCCTCCGGCTGCGGGGAACCGAAACACATGCGAGAGGCCTTCGAGTCGGGCGCGGACGCCGCGCTCGCCGCCTCCATCTTCCACTTCGAGGAGTACACCATCGAGGAGGTCAAAGAGTACCTCGACGAACACGGCGTGCCGGTCCGGCTGTAGGCGGTCTTTTTCCCTCCAGGTTTTTGCGGCGAGCGAAGTGACGCCGGAAAAAGGTGGAGGTCAAAGAGTACCTCGACGAGCACGGCGTGCCGGTTCGGCTGTAGTCGACGTCTGTTCTAACGGGCGTTCTCGAAGGCGGTGCGGAACTCGTTCATCTGCTCGCCGACGAGCGCGGCGCCCTCCTCGAGGCAGTCGAGCGGTTTCGCGCCCTCGGTCTTCAGCGTGAGGACGGGTTCGGTCTGGCCGCCGGACTGTTCGGGGTTCTGGTCGTACGTCGCGGCCGCGACGTCGTCGAGTTCGAGGAGGGCCCCCTTCAGCACGTTCATGAAGGTGTGGTCCTCGTCCGCGATCTCGATGGTGAGCTCTGTGTCCTGCTGCTCGATGACCCGGAGATCCATGCGTAAACCTTGGTTCTACGGCGTTTCAACGTTGCGGTCGCGTCCGTCCCGATCTCGCCGGCGTTTATGGGTTCGGGGGGAGAGCGACCGCATATGCTCTCGCCCGTCTCCCTCGCCGGCGGCGCCGGCGTGCTCTGCTGCTGGGGCCTCGTCATCGTGGTCGTCGCCCTCCGCGGCGTCCGCGCGGGGACGGCACTCCGGGTCGGCCTCCCGCTCGGCCCGCTGGTCGGTCTCTGTTGGGCGGTCGCAGTCGGCCTCCCGCCCGCAGACGCGCTCGCCCCCGCCGTGATCGCGGGGACGCTCGTCTCGCTCGCCTGCGTCCGCTCCCTCGATGGCGTCGGCGACGAGTGGGGCCGTCGCCTCCGCTCGCACTTCCTCTTCGGCGTCCCGTGGGGAACGCTCGTCGTCGTCGCCGGGATCGCGGGCTTCTACCTGTTCGTCCAGCAGGGGTGGACACATCCGACCGACCCGCTCTCCCTGCCCTTCACATCGTGGTCGTATCTCTATCCGCTCGGCGTCCTCACCGCGCCGTTCGCACACGCGGGTCTCTCGCACATCACGGGCAACCTCCTCGGGACGCTCGTCTATGCGCCGCTCGCCGAGTACGCGTGGAGTCACTATCCGACACGGCGCGGCGAATCGACGTTCGGCTCGCTTCGGACGAACCCGCTCGCGCGGATCGGTGCGTTCGTCCTCGTCGTCGCCGCCGTCGGCGTCCTGACGAGCGCACTCGCATGGGGACCGATCATTGGGTTCTCGGGCGCCGTCTTCGCCTTCGGCGCGTTCGCGCTCACGCGCTACCCCGTGAGCACCATCGTCGCCAGCGCCGCGAGCGGCTTCGCGTCCACGTTCTACTACGCGCTGCGCGATCCCGTCGTCGTCGCCTCCGCCGGTCCCTCTTACGGCGGGCCGTGGTGGGCGGGGATCGCCGTACAGGGCCACGCCGTCGGCGTCCTCGTGGGCGTGCTCCTCGGCGCGCTCCTCGTCGGCGCGCGCGATGAACGCCCGAGCGCCCTCCGTCTCTGGGGCGCGGCGATCATCTACGCCGCGAGCGTCCCGCTCTACGCCGTCTGGTGGTATCGCGGCCCCTCGACGTACGTACTCTACCGGGGCCTCGGGGTCCTGCTCGTCATCGCCCTCGGCCTCTTCGTCGCCGCGGGCGTCCGCGCCCATTCGCGCCCGCTGCTCACACGCGTCGACACCGGTTTGACGCGCCGCCAGGTCGCCACGCTCTGTCTTTGTTTCCCGTTACTCGTCACCGTCATGGTCGCGGTCCCGATCAACCTCGCGGCCGTCGCCGATGGAGGCGGAACCGCGGACGCCGTTCACGTCGAGGGGTACACCGTCACGTACGCGGAAGACGTCCGGAACGAGCGCGTCGGCGCGTTCGACGTCGAACTGTTGAACGAGTCGACGAGCGTGAACGCGAGCGGCGTCATCGTCTCGAACCCCGACCGCGTGATCTGGACGCAGGCCGTCTCGGCCGGCACGCTCGCGTACTCGGGCCGCGCGTCGGTCCGCGTCGGCGGCGTCGGCTGGAGCGAGACCGTCGCGGCGACGCGCTCCGGGTGGGTGCCAAGCGGCGCATCGCCCGTCTACCGCGTCTCGCTCGTCGCCCCCGACGGCGAGCGGTCGCTCGCCTACACCTCGCCGAACGCGACCGCATCGCCCGTGATCGCCGGGCGGAACGTCACCGTCGCCAACACCCCCGATGGGTTCAGCGTCGTCGTCTCGCACGCGAATGAGACGCTCGGCCGCGCGCCGCTTCCCGCCGACAACGGGACGGCGACCGCCGGCGGCCTCGGATTCGGGCGTGTCGGAAACACCCTCGTCGCCGCACGAAACGGGACGCGCGTCACCGTGGCGACCCGCGAGGCCTACTCGTAGGCCCAGGCGATTCGATACACCTCAACGTCAAGCGTCTCGCGCTCGCGCGTGTGGAAGTCGAACTGCCGCGTGACGTCGAACGCCGCCGCGAAGGCGTCGGTCACCGTTCCCTCCCGGTCGGCGGCGAACGACTCCACGAAGTCGCGGCTCCCGGCGTTGTGAATCGACCACGAGACGGCGGCGTGGTCGGCAGCCGCGGCGAGGAAGCGCCGATCCGCGTGTCGGTTCCCCCGCTGCGCGCCGAAGGGCGGGTTCATCACGACCGTCGGGGCGTCGGCGAAGGCCAGCGGCGGATCGGTCGCGTCCCCGCGCACCCACGACACCGGAACGGCGGGCGCGACGCGTCGCTCGTTCTCGCGTGCGGTCGCCAACGCATCGTTGTCGACGTCGAGACCGACGATGCGCCGCGGTGCGCGACACGCCGCGCCCAACGCCAACATCCCCGTCCCGGTGCCAAGATCAAGAACGTCGCCGTCGAGATCACCGCGGAGGTCCGCGGTGTGGATGACGTGGGCCGCGAGCTCCGCCGGCGTCGGGTACTGCTCGCGGGCGATGTCCGGGTCGTCGAACCCCGCGACGGCCTCAAGTCGCCGTTCGAGGGCGCGCTTCATGCCGGGAACAGAACCGCGAGTCGAAAAGCCGCGTCGATCGCCGTCACGCCTCGCGCGACCCGTACCAGGTGTGGACGATCACGCCGACGCCGCGTCCGCCATCGCTCAGCGTTCGCAATATCGTTGTTCCTACGGACCAACGCCGCTCGCGTGTCGCTCCCACTCGTCGCTCCCGCTCGCAGTAACGTGGTTCCTACGGAACCACGCTTACCACGTCCCGTGGAACGTGTCGAACTCCATCTCGTCGAGGGGCTTGTTGCCGACGGCGCACTCGTACTCGCCGGGCGTCAACATCGGCTTGTGGAACTGCGGGCCGTCGTCGGTCGTAATTCGCGGACAGCCCGTGTTGACGAAGGCGTCCATGTCGAAGTTCCGCAGGCGATCCGGGGTGACCTCGTCCATCGTGATGAGGTAGGCGTTGTCGTTGTTCTCGACGATCTCGTTCGCCTGCTCCCAGCGGCCCTGCCCGATCTTCGTGCAGAAGATGACGCCCCACTTCTCGGCGTCCATCGCCTTATGGACTGACGCGTAGCGCTGTTTCATGAACTGCTCGTGGTCGGCGATCGTCACCACGTTGTTCACGGGGTCGGCGATGACGACGTTCTTCTCGGGATGCTCCATGGCGAGCCCGACCGGGTGGAACTTCCCGCCACCGACGTAAAGTACCTGATCGGCGTCGATGTCCGCGGAGGCGTAGTTACACCCCAGTACTTGGCCCTCGTTGGTGAGGCGCTCGTCGCCGCGGCGCGTGTGAACGGTGAAGCCGCGCTCTTCGAGCCACTCGCGCATCTCCTCGAACTTGTTCATGTGCTGGGCGGTCGTGACGAGGCCGACGTCACCCGTCTCAAGCTCCTCGAGGGCGTCCTCCATGATCGGCGTCACCTCGACGTTCGAGAACAGCGGGACGTAGATGATCTTCTCCGAATCCTTCATCGGGGAGTGTCCGAAGTGGACGAAGACGTCCGTCCGGCGCATCATGTACGTGTCGAGGTCGCACGCGCCGTAACAGGGTTTCCCGGAGATCATCACGCGGACGCCGTCGGGGAGGAGTTCGCGCAGGTCGTCCGCGACGTGGGGCGCGCGGCGCTTCAGTCCCTCGGGGAACTGCATCCCGACCTTCTCGGCGTCGCGCTCCTCGACGGCCTCCACGATCCGTTCGAGTTCGTAATCCCACGTCCGGTCGTGTCGCAGCGACAGCCCCGTGTTCCGGAGGTCGCCCGCCGACCGCTCGTCCTGACTCATTGACCACTCGTACTGTATCTGGCCGTATAACCTCGGCGTTTCACGGGGTGCGCGCCGCGTGCCACGCCTCCGCGCACCGCGGACGGATGGTCCCGCGCCGTCGTATGCCCACGATTTGCACACGTCCACTGGAGACAGCACCCTTTTCAGTGACATGCTGTATGTACCCCTCGTGTCCGAACGTCAGCACTCGCAGAGCGGGGCGGATCGTGTCGGTGAGACCCGTCACTCCGTGGTGAACCGCCGGACCTTCCTCGGCGCGGCCGGCGCCGCGGCGACGACCGCGATGGCCGGCTGCAGCGGAATGGGCGGGAGTAGCGGCGACGACACGCCGACTCTCCGCGTGACCGCCTGGAGCGGCAACTACGGCGAGCGGTTCACGCAGGCGATCAAGCCCATCTTCGAGTCGCGCTTCGACGCAACGCTGGAGGTGAACACCGGGTGGAACAGCCTCCTCGCAAAGATCAAATCCGCACCGCCGGACGACCCGCCGTTCGACGTCACGGTGACGTGCGAACCCATTTATTATAACGGGCGGAACGCGGACCTCTTCGAGCCGCTGCGCTACGACGAGAACATCCCGAACATCGACGGCGTCTACGACTACTACAAGGACGTCCGGCCGATCTCGCACGGTGCCCCCGTCGACGGCGCGCCGCTCACGATCCTCTACCGGGACAGCCTCGAGCAGCCCGTGGAGACGTGGAGCGACTTCACGAGCGACACCGTCACGAATTCCGCGGGCGTGGGCGTCGACTCCGGCTTCTGGATCTACCCGCTGCTCGGCGCCGCGGTCGGCACGGACGCCGCGCCGAGCGCGGGCGAACTCTACGAGGAGCAGTATCACGACACGCTGCTGAACACGCTCGAGACGTGGCCGATTACGGGCTGGGCGTCCTCCGGGACGGACGTCTGGCAGCAGTTCCAGAACGGCATCATCGACGCCGCCCAGTGGTACTTCGGGCAGGTCTACTACGACATGGAGAACCACGAGGGCATCTCGTTCTCGATGCCGAAGGCCAACGCCGGCTACATGGACAACTGGGCGGTCGTCCGAGGGACGGACAAGCGTACGCTCGGCGAGGAGTTCATCAACATGCTCCTCGATCCCGAGGTGCAGAGCAAGTGGTCCGAGGACCACCCGCTCTTCTTCACGACGGAGGAGATGTCGTACGCGGGCGACCTCGGCGACTACCTCCCGACGACCGCCGAGGAGGCCGAGCAGATGGCCCTCCCGCGCTGGGACGACCTCGCACCCTACTCCGACAAATTCTCGAACAAGTTCAAGCAGATGAAGACCCAGGGCTGATGGCCTCCGTCACCCTCAGCGGCCTCCGCAAGGAGTACGGCGACCTCACGGCCGTGGACGGCCTCGACCTCGACGTGGACGACGGGGAGCTGCTCTGCCTCCTCGGCCCGTCGGGCTGTGGGAAGTCCACGACGCTGCGCATGCTCGGCGGCCTCGAGACGCCGACGGACGGCGACGTCCACATCGGCGGCGAGCCAGTGACCGACCAACCGCCGTACGAGCGGAACACGTCGATGGTGTTCCAGTCGTGGGCGCTCTTCCCCCACAAGACCGTCCTCGAGAACGTCGCGTTCGGCCTGAAGATGGACGGCGTTGGGAGCGACGAACGCGAGGAACGCGCCCGCGAGATGCTCGACGTCGTCGAGATGAGCGGCTTTGCGGACCACGACCCGACCGACCTCTCCGGCGGGCAGAAACAGCGCGTCGCGCTCGCCCGCTCGCTCGCCATCGAGCCCGACGTTCTTCTGCTCGACGAACCCCTCTCGAACCTCGATAAACGCCTGCGCGAGCAGATGCAACTCGAGCTGCGGAACATCCACGACGAAGTGGAGACGACGTTCGTCCACGTCACCCACGACCAGAACGAGGCGTTCACTCTCGCGGACAGCATCGCCATCATGAACGACGGCCAGATCGAGCAGATCGGCGCGCCCCGCGAGGTCTACGACGACCCCGTGAGCCTGTTCATCGAGGAGTTCCTCGGCGACACGAACCTCGTCGAGGCGACCGTCACCGAGACCACCGAGGCGGGCGTCGTCGCGGACATCGCGCTCGGTACCGAGGTCGAACTCCCGACCGGCGACGCGTCGGTCGACGCGGGCGACGACCTCACCGTCTCCTTCCGCCCGGAGGAACTCGACGTCAAGCGCGCCGACGCGAGCGGCGGCGCAGATGCCGACGGGGGCCCGTCGATCACCGGCGAGATCACGGACGTCCTCTATCGGGGGTCGACGGTCCGGTTCTACGTCGAGTGCGCCGGCGAACATCTCTTCTTCGAGCAGAGCGTCGGCGCGGACACCGACTTCGCGGTCGGCGACGCGGTTACGGTGTCGTGGGACCCCGCGGACCTCCTCGCGTTCGCCGCCGACGGCGACCGGGTCGGCGGGGGTGGTGCGTAGTGGCCGAGATGAGCTTCGCGTGGCTCGGCGAGCGGATCAAGCGCCGGGACGCGGGAAGCGTCTTCCTCATCGCGCCGCTGGCCGCGTTCGAGCTCGTCTTCTTCGTCGTGCCGTTCCTCATCCTCGTCCGGATGAGCTTGAATGCGAACGCTGATCCGGGGTTCTATCAGCCGGCGTGGACGCTGGAGGCCTATCGTGCCGTCCTCGACTCCGGACTCTACCGGGACCTCGTCGTCTTCTCGTTCGAGCTCGGCGTGATCGCCACCGTCATCGCCGTCTCGCTCGCACTCTTCTACGCGTACGCGGCCTACCGGGCGGACGGGCTTCGCAAGTCGCTGTTGTTGTTCTCGATCATCCTCCCGCTCCTCACGACGCTCGTCGTGAAGACGTACGCGTGGCGGCCGCTCCTCTCGCCCAACGGCGTCCTGAACGACGTCTTGGTCGGTGTCGGGCTGATCGGGAGCCCGATCCAGTTCGCACCCGGGATCGTCGGCACGGTGATCGGGCAGGTGTACATCGTCTTCCCGTACGCCGTCCTCTCCATCTACAGCGTTCTCTCGACGATGGACTGGGACACCGTCGAGGCCGCACGCGACCTCGGAGCCTCACGCCCGCGGTCGTTCCTCGAGGTCGTCGTCCCCGAGGCCCTCCCCGGTATCGCCGTCGCCACCGTCGTCTCGTTCGCGTGGAGCGTCGGCGCGTACGCCGCGCCCAGCCAGCTGGGGTCGGGCGCACAGACGACGTTCGCCATGGAGATAGAGAGCCTGATGCTCACGCAGTTCGACTACCCGACGGGCGCGGCGTTCAGTCTCCTGATGCTCGCCGCGATGCTCGTCGTCTCACTCGGCGTGATGCGTCTCCTCACCGGTTCGGTCGGGGGTGTCGAGGGTGTCTGAGGTCGAACTGCCGCGCGAGCGCGTCGAGGACGCGCTCTTCCGCGCGGGCTACTGGCTCGTGTTCGCGATCGTCATGCTCCCCATCGTCGTCGTCTTCGTCACGTCCTTCCAGCAGGGGGAGTATCTCACCTTCCCGCCACAGGAGTTCAGTCTCCGATGGTACGGGCAGTTCTTCGCCAGCGCGGAGTGGCTGAGCGCCGTCCGCGACAGCATCGTCATCGGCGTCGGCGCGTCCGTGCTCTCCACCGCTCTCGGCGTGACGGGATCGCTCGCCGTCCAGCGCTCGGACTCGACGCTGGCGCGTATCCTCCCGCCTCTCATCCTCCTCCCGCTTCTCCTCCCGCCCGTCGTCATCGGGCTGACGCTCCTCATCTACTTCAACCGCGTCGGCTTCGGGAGCACCTACCTCAACATCATCGTCGCGCACACGCTGTGGGCGACGCCACTCGTCTTCTTCGTGATGCAGTCCGTCTTCGCCCGCTTCGACTGGGATCTGCGCGACGCCGGCATGGACCTCGGGGCGCGCCCGAGTCGCGTCTTCTACCACGTCGTCCTGCCGAACGTCCGGAGCGGCGTCGTCATCTCCGCCGTCGTGGCGTTCATCGTCAGCCTCCAGGAGTTCATCATGGCGCTGTTCCTCAAGAGCTACGAGGTACAGACCGTCCCCGTCCTCGCGTGGACGTCGCTCCAGTCGTCGCTGACCCCGCTCGTCAGCGTCGTCTCGGCCTTCTTGGTCGCCATCTCCATCCTCGGCGTCCTCGTCTCGGCGGTGTTGATGAACATCGAGTGGCTCGCCGAACAGCTCTAAGCCGGCGGGTCGACTTGATGGGCTTGGTCAGCCAACCAATGGCGTTACTGACCGGAGGAAAGAACGTCGTACCGAATGCCGACACGGGATCACGAGCGGACCGGCCAGGCCACCACCTTCGAGGAATGCGCGCACTGCGGGCGCGAGCTCGAAAACGACACGTGGTAGCCCGTCCGAACGACCGAAGACACCGACGGCGCACTCTCCTTTCTGGCGTTCTGTGACGACGACTGTCACGACGCGTACGACGGGGCCGCCGATTAGCGCCGCCGGTCGCAACCCTTAGGATCGGGGCACGCACAGAGTCGTCCATGGAGAGCGATTGGGGCGACTGGCTGCCGCAGGCCGTCGCCGACGCCGACCCCGCGGGCGTCGACGTTTGGTATCTCGGCTGTAACGGCTTCGTACTGAAGGCGAGCGACGGGACGACGGTCTTCGTCGACCCCTACGTGGGCACGGGCGATCCGCCGCGCACCGTGCGGATGATCCCCGTCCCCTTCGATCCGGAGGACGTCGTCGCCGCCGACGCCGTGTTGGCGACGCACGAACACACCGACCACGTCCACGGGCCGAGTCAGGCCCCGATCCTCGAAACGACGGGCGCGACCTTCTACGGGCCCGACGATTCGCTCGCCGTCACCGACGACGAGGAGTGGGCTGTCGAGTACGGCGTCGCCGATGACCAGTTCGCCGAGGTGACGGAGGGCGACACCGTCGAGATCGGATCGTTCACCGTCCACGTCGTCGAGACGCACGACCCGGACGCCACCCATCCGGTCGGCTACGTCTTCGAGCACGACGCCGGAACGTTCTTCCACGCCGGCGACAGCAAACCCAGCGACTCATTTACTGATCTCGCCGAGCGCTTCGACATCGATGCGGGCGCGCTCGCCTTCGGCACCGTCGGGAACATCCCCGATAAGGAGACCGGCGAACCGACGCGCACCCGCTGGTACAACGACGAGAACCAGATCGTCGAGTGCGCGAGCGATCTCGAACTCGACCGACTCGTCCCCACGCATTACGACATGTGGAAGGGTCTCACCGCGGACCCGACGGCCCTCCACCATCACGCGAAGAGCTTCGCGTACCCCACCGACCTCGAACTCGTCGAGATCGGCGATCGCTTCTCGCTCTGAGGTGGCGCCCTGCGACGCATCCTCACGAAACACAAAAGCCCCCGCGTCCCGTTCGTCCGACACCGATGGAGCCAGTCACCGTCGCCGTCCCGCGCAAGGGTCGCCCGCTCGAAGCCGTCCTCGACCGGCTGGCGGGCCATCCCGACGCCCGGCGGGTCGTCGATGACGTGACCGAGACGCTCCGCCGCGAGAAGGCCGTCACCAAGGGGAACGCGACGGCCGCCGCGGGGGTCTACGACCGCCTCGCGGCGTACAGCGATCCCGACGACCCCTACCGACCCGACTACACCCTCCTGCGCGACGACCGCGAGGGCAAACCTCGCCGCATCGTCTTCGACACCCTCACGATCGACGTCGCGGACGTCCCCGTCCGGCTCGTGGGCCGGGAGGAGCCCTTCCGCGCCCTGCGCAAACACGAGTTCGCACTCGGTTTCGACAGCGCCGACCTCGTCTTAGAGGAGGTCGTTGGCCTGCGAGGCGAGCCGCTTGCCACCATCGCGGACGTCAACGAACGCATCGACCCGCAGGACACTGACGTCCGCGTCGTCACCGGGATCGGCGATACGGTATACCACACGCTGATGGGCGATACGGAGATGTTCGACGGTGCGGACTTCGACCGCGCGTTCCTCGACGCCTACGAGGGCCCGCTCTGTATCTCGCCGCGCTACGAGCGCCTCGTCGAGGCCGTCGTCGGCCTCGAAGCCTTGGAGGGCGTCGATTTCGTCTACCCCGCGGAGGGAGACGAAGAGGAGGCCGCCATCGCGGACGTCGGCCTCGGCGTCTATCTCACCGTTACCGGCTCGACCGCGCGCGAGCACGGACTCACGCTCGGTGAGCGACTCTTCCCGAGCGAGACCGTCCTCATGGAGAACGCGAGCGAGGTGCGCGAACTGACGGAGAACGCCGAGGCGATCGAACGCGTCCGCGAGGCCGTCGCCGAGGGCGTCGATACCGAACTCCCGGTCGCCTGACCCGCGGGACGAAACGCTATACGTCACGAACCCCTTCGAGGCTCTATGTCTACGCTCCGACTGGACCTCCACGTCCACTCGGACGGCTCGTACGACGGCCACGAGCCGGTCGAGTTGCTCTTAGAACACGCCGCCGATATCGGCCTCGACGGGATCGTCGTCACTGACCACGACGAGATCGACGCGTCGCTGCGCGCGGCGCGCCTCGCACCCGACTACGGCCTCGTCGGCGTCCCCGGCGTCGAGGTGTCGACGGAGCACGGCCACCTGCTCGCCATCGGCGTCGAGGAACCGCCCGACCCCGGCATGGGGTATCGCGAGACTGCCGCGACGGTCAGGGACGCCGGCGGCGTCGTCATCGCGCCCCACCCCTTCCAGCGCTCGCGCCACGGGGTCCGGCGCCGTCACCTCACGCCGCGAGACGGCGAACATCCCGTCGATGCGATCGAAATCTACAACTCGATGCTGTTCACGGGATATCGGAACCGCCGCGCGCGGCGGTTCGCGCGCTCGCAGGGCCTTCCCGGCGTCGGGTCGAGTGACGCCCACTATCTCATGAACCTCGGGCGGGCGTACACGACCGTCGAGGTCCCCGGTCCGGACGCGCCCGCGAACGTCGATTACCGCGACGTCGTCGCCGCGATCCGCGACGGCGCGACGGGCGTCGAGGGCGGGCGGACGCCGGTCCGACGGAGCGCGAGCCAATACGCGAAGGGCGCGGTCCGCAAGAGCGTCTTCGCGGCGACGTCGTACGCGCCCTTCGTGTCCGCGTACCCCGTCTCGATGCGGGACTGAGGTCTCAGCGCTCGACGCCGAGTTCGTTCGCGCGCTCCGCGGCGAGGTTCGCCACCTGCTCGACCGTGAGATCGGACTGGTCGGCGAGGACGCGACAGAGCATCCCGAGTTGCGTCGCGGCCGTCCGCTGGAGCGCCTGGGGGTCCTCCGTCTCGTTGCCGAAGAAGAACTCGTTCTCCTCGCTCGCATCGAGGATACCGACGTAGACCGATCGCAGGTCCTCGCGCTCTAGCGCTTCGATCGCCTGTTCGCGCACCTCCTCGAACTCCGTCGTCGGGCTCTCGCTCATGGGGACGCTTACGGCCGGGCGGCGAAAAGGCCACGGACTCGGGCGCGTCCCGCGGGTTCAAGAGCGAGAGGGGCACACCGTGGCGTATGCGTTTCACGGACGCCGCGACGCTGCGCGGGTGGATGGCTCACGAGACCCGCCGGGCCGTCACGGAGACGGCGCTCGACATCGATCCCGCGCTCGTCTCCTACGCGGTGTCGTCGCGCGCGAAGCGCCGCGCGGGCGCGTGTCGCTACACCCCGCTCCCGACGGGGACGGTCGGCGTCGAGCCCGCGTGGGACGTCCACCCTGGCGTCCACCGGGAAGCGACAGTGACGCTCGCCACCCGCGCCGCCGCGGCGTTCGACGAGGTGACGCTTCGCGGCGTCCTCCGCCACGAGCTCCTCCACGTCGAGCAGGTACAGGCCTACGGCGTCACCGACCACGGGTCGGCGTTCCGTGAGCGTGCCACTGCCCTCGATGTCCCGCTCGACTGCCCGCCGTTCGCCGATCCGGCCTATCGGCTCCGCTGTACGGACTGCGAGACCGTCGTCGGCCGACGCTACCGGCGATGTCCGACGGTCGAGACGCCCGAAACGTACCGGACGGCGTGTTGTGCGGCGCCGCTAACCGTCGAGGCCGTGCGGTGACACGGGCCGGGATCCGTCCGCTTACAACCCACTACTGACTAACCGGTAAGTATGTCCGGTGGCGACGGCACGACGATCGAGTACGACACGCGGACGGTCGTCGTCAGCCTCGTCGTCGGCGTCTTCTTCGGCGGGATGGTGGGTGGCGTCGCCTTCCCCACGCTCCCCCGACTGGGGTCGATCCTCGGCTTCTCGGCACTCGTCGTCGGGATCATCTTGGCGATCAACCGAGCGACGCGGATGGTCGTGAACGCGCCCGCCGGCGCCGTCCTCGATCGCGTCGGGACACGCCGGCCGATGCTCGCCGGCTTCCTCCTCGAGGGCGTCGCGCCCGTCGGCTACGTCCTCGGTCTCACGGACTGGTGGACGACCGGGCTCGCCCACCTGCTCCCGGTGAGCGCGACGGCGGCGAGCGCCGCGACGTTCGTCCTCGCGCGCATCGTCTGGGGCGTCGGGTCGGCGTTCGTCCTCGTCGGAGCGTTCAGCACCGTCACGAAGGTGACGACGCCGGAGAACCGCGGGACGTGGACGGGGTACATGCGGGGCGGGCAGAGCCTCGGATTCCCCGCGGGTCTCGTCGCGGGCGGTCTCGTCGCGGATCTCGTGGGCTTCCGCGCGGCGTTCGCCGTCGCGGGAGTCGCCGCTGCCGTCGCACTCGTCGTCTGCGCGCTCGTCCTCCCCGATCTCCGACCCGACTCCGGGGGCCACGAGGGCGGCCTCCGCGACGTCCCTCGCCTCGCGTTCGGCGACGCGCGCGTATTCGCGATCGGGGCGACGAACTTCATCGTTCGGCTCCTCTACGCGGGCGTTCTCCTCTCCACCGTGGTCGAGTACGCGGCCGCGAACGACATCCACGTCGGCGAACTCGCCGCGACCGGCGTCAGCGGCGTCGTGATGGCCATCTGCGCGATCTTCGCCGCCGCGGCGACAGTCATCGCCGGTCCGTTGGCGGATCGCGCCCCCACGCGCTCGTCCGTCGTCGTGCCGTCGCTTGGCCTGCTCGGCGTCGGGTTCGCCTGCCTCGCGCTCTCACCGACGCTCGTCGGGACGGTCACCGGCGTCGCGCTCATCGGTCTCGGCGTCGAGGGCGCGAACCTTCCGTTGCTCGCCTACCTCGGGGACATCAGCCCCGCGGACGACGTCGGGAAACTCGGCGGCGTCTACAACGTCTTCGGTGACTTCGGCTCGACCGTCGGCCCGCTCGTCGCGCTACCGATCGCCACGACGTACGGGTACACGGCCGAGTACGCCGGGTGCGCGCTGTGCTGTGTCGTTGCGATCGCGGTCGTCGCCCGCGCCGCCACGGACGATCAGACGGTGACAACACCCCACACGGCCGCTGACGGCTGACCTTCCGGGGCCGCACGGCTTTTACTCGCGCCGATCCGAGTGGTGAACAGATACGCATGTCTCCGCGCCACCGCTCAGTGACGACCGACCCGTCCGGAGACGGGGGCACCGCGTGAACCCGATCGCGTACGTCCGGCGGCTCTTCGCGGTCGACCGTCGCGTCCTCGTGCTCGCGCTCGCACGTGCCGTCGACTCGCTCGGGAACTCGTTTTTGATCATCGTCCTCCCCCTCTACATCGCCGACGTCATCGGCGGCAGCAGCGCCGGCGTCACCGTCGATATCGTCGGTGTCGACGTCACGCTCGCACAGAGCCTCGCCGTCGGGATCGTCCTCTCGATGTTCGGCTTCCTCAACAGTTTCGGCCAACCGTTCACCGGCCGGTGGTCCGACCGAGTGGGCAAGCGCCGCGTCTTCGTGCTCTTCGGCCTCGGCGTCCTCGCCGTCACGAACGTCGCGTACGCCTTCGCCGGAGATTACGTCAGCCTGTTCGTCATCCGGGCGGTCCAAGGCTTCGGCGTCGCGTTCACCGTCCCCGCGACCATCGCGCTCGTGAACGAACTTGCCACGGACGACACCCGTGGGAACAACATGGGCGTCTTCAACACCTTCCGCCTGCTCGGCTTCGGCCTCGGCCCCATCGTCGCGGGCGGCCTCGTTCACGGCGGTCCGTACGCTCTCGGGCCGGTCTTGCTCAGCGGGTACAACGCCGCGTTCGCCATCGCCGCGGGGGGCGCACTCGTCAGTCTCGTCCTCGTCGCCCTCCTCGTCACGGATCCGGAGCGTGTCGAGGCGGACGCGGGTGACGATCTCTCGATCGCCGTCCTCGATCACGAACGCGACGAGAAACTCCTCGACCCGGTGTTTACGCTCGGCCTCGCCTCGCTGTTCATGGCGATCGGGATCGCACTCATCTCCGCGATCGAGGCGGACGTGAACGCACGTCTCGACCAGACGGCCTTCCTCTTCGGTATCGAGTTCGCCGCGTTCGTCCTCGCGCAGGTCCTCCTCCAAGCGCCGATCGGCTCCGCGAGCGACGACTACGGGCGCAAGCCGTTCATCCTCTACGGGCTCCTGTTGCTCGCGCCCGCGACGGCCGCCCAAGGATTCGTCACCGAACCGTGGATGATGATCGTCGCGCGCTTCGTTCAGGGGGTCGCCGGCGCGGCCGTCTTCGCGCCCGCACTGGCGCTCGCCGGCGATTACGCACGCGCCGGGCAGTCGGGAACACAGCTCTCCGTCCTGACGATGGCGTTCGGCCTCGGCGTCGCCATCGGCCCGCTGGCCTCCGGCGCGCTCGCTACGATCGCCTACGCCGCGCCGTTCGTCCTCGGCGGCCTGCTCGCGCTCCTCGGTGCCGCGCTCGTCTACACGCAAGTCTCTGACACGGTAAAACCGGGCGAGGAAGCGGCAGCGTCGTCGGAGGCCGCCGGAAGCGACTAACGGTAGAGCGAGACGTAGAGCGTGGCGAACCCGACGAGGAACGGGAGCGTCGCGCCGATGTGGAAGACGGGACCGACCGGGAGTTGCTCGGCGAGCGCCGTGAGCCCGACGCCGATACTCACGAACGCGAAACCGATGAAGGCGTACTCTAGTCGGCGCGTCCGCGCGCGCCGATACGCGCGGAAGCTGATGAGCGTCAGCCCGAGCGTGAGCGCGAACGTCGCCACCCGGACGGCGACGAGGACGACCGACGCGAGCGAGGTCACGACGTGAGGGTGTGCCAGCGCGCGCATAAACCTACTCCTCTCCGCCACCCAGTTCCGTCCAGAGGTCGTCGAAGCGGTCGGCGAGGCCGTCCCCTCGCTGGACGTCGACGACGTACTCGTCGCCGTCGAGGCGGATCGAGAGCGCGGCGAACGCACAGGCGTACTGTTTGTAGTGGTTCCCGTCGTCCGCGACGGTGGTCTGGGCGGTGACGAGCTCCGACTCCTCGAGCGTCTCGAGGCGTCGATACACCGTCGGTAGTGAGACATCGAGGGCGTTCGACAGCTCTTTCGCCGAGCGCGGCTCCTCGTTGAGCGCGGCGAGGACCGCGCGCGAACGCTCGTCACCGAGAGCGTCGAGGAGGTCGTCGACCCGCTCGGAGTGCACTGTTCGTCTGTCACCGTCGGGTTGGATTAAGCTTTCTCAAACGCTGAAACCGCACGCCCCACCTTAATCCAATGAGGTTCGAACGCGAACGTATGAAACGGACGACGGAGCGATACGGCGAGTCGAGCGGCATGGAGTCGGCGAGCGCCAGCGTCGAGACGCTGCTCCGTGAACTCGGGGACGACAACCCCGGCCCGTCGACGGACGTCTCGCCCGCCCGTCTCCTTGACGCCATCCGCTCGACCGAGAGTGCGGACGGGGCGTTCGCATTCGACGAAGCCACGATCAAACACAGCCTCGACGAACTCCTCCTCGCGTTGATCGCGCTCCGGAGCGATGGCACGCACGGCAAGCAGTTGATGGACGACCTCGAGAGGACGTTCGACGCCGAGCTGAGCCCGGGGACGGTCTACCCCCGCCTCCACGGGTTGGAGGAGTCGGGCGCGATCGACGTCCACGAGATGGTGCGCACGAAGGAGTACACGCTCGCGGACGAGACGGCCGCGCGCGAGTGCGTCCGCGCGGCGATGGCCCAACACCTCGCCATCGGGCGGGTGCTCCAGCACGCCCTCGCCGACGGTGCGGTGCTCGCGGCGGACGACGACTGACGCTTGCCCCGGAGACGGAACTGTTTCATCCCCTCGATGTTGACGTTCACGCGATGCGACAGCTGCTGTGGTGGCTCATCGGCGGTTCTCGTGGCGGGAAGAACCGCCTGCGGATCCTCCGGACGCTCCAGACGCGTCCGATGAACACCAATCAGCTGTCGAACGAACTCGCGTTGAACTACAAGACCGTCCAACACCACCTCGAAGTGCTCGAGGAGAACGACGTCGTCACGACGCGCGGAGACAACTACGGCAAGATGTACTTCCTGACCGACCGAATGCGCGAGAACCTCGACATCCTCGAGGAGATCGCCGAGCAAGCAGATATCGAGGTAGAGTCCGATGACGCGTGATCTCGCGCCGCTGACGAAGACCGCGGCCATCGCGGCCGTCGCCGCCCTCTGCGGGGCCGTCGCCGGGATCGCACTCCCCGTCGTCCCGATGCCCCCACCGATCGACCACCACGCGATCCTGGAGACGTTCGCCCGCGTCCAGTTCGCGGTTTCGACGTTCAACCTCGTGCTCCTCGCGGCGCTCGTCGTCGCCTACGTCCGACTCTATCGCGACCTCCCGAACAAGTACACGCTCAGCCTCCTGTTGACGAGCGTCGCGCTCTTCCTCTATGCGCTCTCCTCGAACCCGCTCGTCCCGATGGTGTTCGGCTTCCCGCCGATCACCGGTCTCGGGCCCTTCACCTTCCTCCCGAACTTCTTCGTCGGGGTTGCGGTGATCGTGCTCTTCTATCAGAGCCAGACGTGAGAAGCGGGCCGAATTTGGGCCTCTTCTGTGATCGACTCCGGTCCCATCTCGGTAAAGCGCTAAACCCCTCGCGTCACTTCACTCGTACGTGAGCACGCAGTCCGACACCGATGGAACGGAACCGCCGACTCGAACGACGGGACGAGCACGCCGCGACGCTCGCCGGTGGTGGCGCGTATGAGGGGTCGACGACTCGGTTCGCTCGCGCTCGCGGCGCTCGTGGTTGCCAGCGCGTTGGGCGCGTTCGCGCCGGCAGCGTCCGCGGCGACCGGAAGCGGTGATGCCGCGGCGGCCGTGTCGACGGGTTCGTACATCACCGTCGGAAACGTCACCGTCGAACCCGACGATCCGGTCGTCGGCGAGCAAACGACGATCACGGCGACGTTCGAAAGCGCCGAAGCGAGCACGGAGAGCGCGGAGATCACCGAAGTGAGCGTCCGCGGTCCCTCGACGTTCGTCACCGCGGACGACGTCGGGACGCTCGGGCCCGGGACGTCCCTGACTGTCCCGTTCTCGACGTCCTTCGAGTCGGCGGGCGAGAAACGCCTCACCGTCACGATCCGCGGGATTGCGTCGAACGGGAGCGTCTTCGTCGTAAAGAAACCGGTTTACGTCGACGTCGATGACGCGACCGTCGACCCGGATCTCACCGCGCGCGCGACCGTCGAAAACGGTTCGTCCGTTCTCAAGGCCACACTCGCCGAGCACGGGACGGTCGACCTCGAGGACGTGCGTATCGACGCGGTCAGCGACGGTGAGTCCGTTTCGCGGGCGTCCATCGCGGACGTCACCGCACAGAGCACGCAGTCAGTGACGTTCGATGGGGCCGACGTCCCCGCAGGGAACGTGACGCTCGTCGCGCACTACACCGTCGCCACCACGGAGGAGCGCACGTCGACGGACACGACGCTCCGCTACACGCCCCAAGACGCCGGGAACATGGCCATCACGGGCCTCGACGTCACTGGGGGTGCCGGGAGCTACACGATCAGCGGTGACGCCTCGAACCTCGGAAGCGCGGACGCGGAGTCCGTCGTCGTCAGCGTCGTCGACACTGAGTCGGTCTCCGAGACGAACTCCTACTACGTCGGGGAGATCGAGACGAGCGAGTTCGCCACCTTCGAGGTGGCCGCCGACGTCTCGGGTGACGTCGACAGCATCCCGGTCCGTCTCGACTACGCCGCGGACGGCGAGCGATACTCGACGGTTGTCAACGTGGACGTGAGCGGGACGAACGCCGCGAGCGCGAGCACGGGCTCGAACGCCGGCAATCAGAACAGCCAGCCGAGCGGGTCGAGCGGCGGCCCGCCCGTCCTTCTCATCGGCGGCGGCGTGATCGTCCTCCTCGTCGTCGGCGCGCTCGTCTACCGATGGCGCAACCCATGAGCGTCATCGAACTCGACGACGTCGTGAAGCGCTATGAGAGCGGCGCACAGACCGTCACGGCGCTGAAGGGCGTCGACTTCCACGCCGATCGCGGCGAGATGGTGACGATCATCGGCCCCTCGGGCTCGGGCAAGAGCACGATGCTCAACATGATCGGTCTCCTCGACACGCCGACGGAGGGAACGGTCCACCTCGACGGCCGGAACGTCACGGAGTTCACGGAGGACGAACTGACCGAAGAGCGGCGGACAACCCTCGGGTTCGTCTTCCAGGACTTTCACCTCCTCCCGATGTTGAGCGCGGTCGAGAACGTCGAGCTGCCCTCCGTGTGGGATACGTCGGTCGATCGGCACGACCGGGCGATCGACCTCCTGAAACGTGTCGGCCTCGGTGACCGCCTCGATCACACCCCCGACGAACTCTCCGGGGGCCAACAGCAGCGCGTCGCCATCGCGCGATCGCTCATCAACGGGCCGGACGTCCTCCTCATGGACGAGCCGACCGGGAACCTCGATCAGGACACGGGGCGGACGATCCTCGAGGAGGTCACGCGGCTCAAGGACGAGGAGAACATCGCCGTCGTGGCCGTGACACACGACGATCAGATGCTCGACTACACCGACCGCACCGTCCGCATCGTCGACGGGGTGATCCAGTCGTGAGCGTCGCCGACGCGCTCTGGCGCTTCCCGAGCGCGATGATGGCGTGGCGGAATCTAGGTCGTAACCGGATGCGCACCGCGCTCGCCGCACTCGGCATCGTCATCGGCGTCGTCGCCATTTCCTCGCTCGGGATGGCGGGTGTCGCGCTCCAACAGCAGGCGACGTCGAACCTCGGGAGCCTCACGAATCAGGTGTCGGTCTCCGCCGGCCAAGACAGCGATTACGACGGCGTGACCGAGGAGCAAGTCGAGGAGATCAGGAGCATCATCACCGACGCGGAGGTGGTCCCGCAGAAGTCGAACTCGACGACGGTCTCCTCGCGTGGTAAAGAGGCCTACGTGAGCGTGACGGGGGTGACGAACGCCGCGGCGCTCTACGACGTCTCGTCCGGCGAGGCCCCTGAACGCCTCCAGACGGGCGCGCTCATCTCGAACAGCACCGCCCAAGAGCTCGGGCTCGAACTCGGTGATCCCGTCGAGTACGACGGTCACCTCTACCGCATCACGGGATTGATCGACTCCAGTAGCGGCTTCGGGCCGGGCGGCGGCCGCGGCGAACTCGTCATTCCGATCTCCGGGCTCGCCGACCAGAAATACTACGACAGCGTGACGATCATCGCGGCGGACGGCGACGCCGCCAGCGTGATCGCCAACACGCTCGACGAGCACTTCAACACTGACGGCCGCGACGAGGAGGAGGTCCTCCGCGTCTCCAGTTACGCCAGCGTGCAGGAGAACATCGGTTCGTTCCTGAACACGCTTCAGCTCGCGCTGCTCGGGATCGGTGGCATCTCGCTCGTCGTCGCCAGCGTCGCCATCCTGAACGTCATGCTGATGAGCACCGTCGAACGCCGCGGCGAGATCGGCGTCCTACGCGCCGTGGGGATCAGACGCGGCGAGGTCCTACGGATGATCCTCACCGAGGCGACGTTCCTCGGGACGCTCGGCGGCCTCGTCGGCGCGGGTTGCTCGCTCGTCGTCGGCGCGGTGATGTTCAACGTGGTCGCCGGCGATCCGGCCGGCGTCCTCCAGTGGGCGAGCGCGCGCTACCTCCTCTACGGCTTCGCGTTCGCCGTCTTCGCCAGCGTGCTGAGCGGGATCTACCCGGCGTGGAAGGCCGCGAACGACTCGCCCGTGGAGGCCCTGCGCGGGTGAGCGTGCACGGGGACGCCCTGCGTCGCACTACGGCCCTCCTCGCCGTCGCGCTCGCGTTCGCCGCAGTCGTCGTGCTCGCGGTTCCACGGCTCGCCGTACCGTTCTACCCGCCCGGCGTCTTCGGCGTCCTCGTACGCCTGAAGGTGTTCTTTGCGACGCTGGCCGTCGTCCTCCTCGCCGCGCTGTTCGTCACGTACGTACAACTCTATCGAGAGGTTCCGACGGGATTCAGCCGCGGCCTCGTGCTGTTCACGGCCGCACTCCTCCTCTATGCCGCGACGACGAACCCCCTCGTCCCTCTCCTGCTCGGGTACGGTCCGTTCCACCCGATCGGCCCGTTCACCTTCCTCCCGGAGGTCTTCGCGTGTACCGCCGCGCTCGTCCTCTACTACCAGAGCAACACGTAGTCGGGTGGAATTTGGGTCCCACTCGGGGCGGATCTCGGCAATCGTACTTACCGGACGGTCGTGAAGGACCGACCGTGATGTCGACAGGCGACACGCGCAGAAACCCGAAAGCCGCGCGCCTCGAACGCCACCTCCGCGAGCGTCTCGATGACGGCCCGTTCTACTGCAAGAGCAAGGACCTCGCCACAGACCTCCCGCTCTCGGCGAGTCAGATCGGGCAGTTCCTCGGACGACTCGACGGCGAGGAGACCGCGATCGTCGCGGAACGCTGGGCGTACTCGAGCGGCACGCGGTGGTACGTACACACGACGAACGACGGATAGCGCCACGCGCGGCGCTCTCGAATCGGGAGCGGGCGCGCGAGCCGCCGCCGACCAGTAGCGCATATCCCTTCTCGTCCCCAACCGACGCGCATGAGTGACGGACCGAACCGCGGGATCGATCGACGAGCGTTCGTGAAGTCGGCGCTGGCGATCGGTGGCGCGAGCGCGCTCTCGGCGTGTCTGGACCGGAGCGATGACGCCGACGTCCCGATGGGGTCGCCGGGTGCGCACCCGGAGCGTCAACACGCGTGGACGGACGCGCTCGCGCGCGACGACCACGGGAACGTCATCGAACCCACCCATCGGCTCATGCTCCTCCTCAACTACGACGGTGAGGGGACGCCGACCGCGGAGGAGCGCGAACGCGTCGAACGCGCCCTCGGAACGCTCGATCGAGCGTACGCGTGGCGCCACGATGGCCTGCTCTCGACGATGGCCTACTCGCCGGCGTACTTCGAGCGCTTCGAGCGCTCGCTTCCCGAGAGCGTCGCCCTCCCCGATCCGGAGGCCCTGGCATCCTTCGAGAACCCGACGCTCGATTCACCCGACGCCCTCCTCTATCTCGCCAGCGACCACGCACACGTCCTCCTTGCCGCCGAGCAGGCCCTCATCGGCGAACAGGACGCGCTCAACGGCGTCGACGTCGCGGCGTCGTTTCGCGGGGTCTTCTCCGTCACGGAGCGCCGCACCGGTTTCAAGGGCGACGGGACGCCCGCCGACAACCAAGACGCCGACGGCATCCCGACCTCCCACCCCGTCCCGGACGACGCTCCCCTCTACATGGGGTTCAAATCCGGCTACGAGAAGACCCAAGCGCCCGAGGACCGCGTCACCATCCGGAGTGGCCCCTTTGCCGGCGGCACCACGCAACACGCCTCCTACATGCGTCTGAACCTCCGGCAGTGGTACGAGCAGGACGACCGCGAGCAGCGTGTCGGGAAGATGTTCTGCCCCTATCACGCCGAAAACGACGTCGTCGAGGGCCCGGGCGACAACCTCGGCACCGACGCCGGCATGGCGAAGGCGAAACCCGCCGGGCGGGCCGCCGAGGAGGACGGTCTCGTCGGTCACAACCAGAAGATGGTCGACGTCCGCGAGGACGGCCGTCCGATCATCCTCCGACGCGACTTCGACTCCACCGACGGCGACCACGCCGGCCTCCACTTCGTCAGCTTCCAGCGCACCATCGACGACTTCGTCGCCACCCGCGAGGCGATGAACGGTGCGGATATCGCCACTGACTCACCCGTCGGGCAACGCACGAACAACGGCATCCTCCAGTACGTGGACGTCGCGAACCGTGGGAACTACCTCGTCCCGCCGCGCTCCCGACGTGCCCTCCCGACGCCGACGGGTGACGGCAGTGCGTGAGGAAGAACGGCGCTCGTCGTCGCGTCGCGCGACCCCACCCGCGGGCCGCTCGCGCCGAACGTCCCGTCGAGCGTTCCTCGCAGCGACCGGTACGGGCGCGCTCGCCGGTCTCGCTGGCTGCTCGTCGCTGAACCTCACCAGCGGAGAAGCGGGGGATAACGGGCAGCGCACGTCGACGACCGATCGGCCCGCGGGCGTCCACTACCCGACCCACGCTACCGGGATGCAGATGAGCGGCGTGGAGACGGCCGACGGCTACGCCTGCACACTCACCTACACGATCCCGGAGACGTTCTGGCTCGTCGGCGGCACGGACACCGCGAAAGCGACGCCGACGGCCGGCGACGAACTCCACGTCATGCCGGTCATCTGGGACGTCGAAACGGGCCAGCGACTCACCGACGTGAGTCCGATGCTCCGGTTCATCGACGACGGGAGCGTCGTCGCGTCGAACGCGCCGTGGCCGATGCTCGCCCAGCGAATGGGATTCCACTTCGGCGACAACGTCGCGCTCCCCGGCGGCAGCACGTACGACGTCACGGTTCACCTCGGCGCGCCCGCCGCGCGACGCACTGGCGGGCTCGCCACTCCCGAGTCCACGACGTTCGAGTTCTCGCTCGCCTACTCCGCCGCCGAACTCGACGCGATCGCCTACCGCACGATCGACCGCGCGGGCGAGCGCGGCGCCCTCGAACCCATGACGATGCAGATGCCCCCCGGGAGCGCGCTCCCCGCGGCCGACGCACTCCCCGGCCGCCACCTCGGGAGGGGGACGATCGGCGACGCCGCCATCATTGTGACCGTCGTCGACGACGCGACGCGTTTCGGCGGGAGCGAATCCGACACCTATCTCGCCGTCTCTCCCCGCACCCCGTACAACGAGTATCCCCTTCCGATGGCGGGCTTCGATGCCCGCATCGACGGGAGCGACTACGACCTCGTCGAGACGATCGATGCCGAACTCGGCCACCACTACGGCGTCGTTCTCGATGGTGACGTCTCGCGCGCCACAATCACCCTCGACGTCCCGCCACAGGTCTCGCGCCACGGCGGCTACGAGACCGCGTTCTTCGACACGACGAGCGTCAAGCTCGGTGAGTAGCGACGGGGGCGTCGGCGGATCGGTCCCTTACCGTTCTCTCCTCACGGAAAAAGATCGAGCAGCGCGACGGACGCGCGGTTCCGAGACGCCGCAACGTGGACGGCCGAGGCGGAACTGACCGCCGGGTTCTCGCTCTCTTACGTCCGGTTGAACCAGCGCTGTAGGCGGCCCCCGATGCCGAGGTTCCGCTTGGCCATCACGACCGGCGTCGAGATCCGGCGGCCGACCGCTTCCGGGATCGCGCCGAAGGTGAGCTGTTGGAGCAGGCTCTCGCGGGTCGCACCGATGACGGTGAGGTCGTGGTTGCCCGCGTGCTCGACGATGGTGTCGGCGACGTCAGTCCCCTCGAGGAGCAAGCGATCCGTGTCGATATCGTCGAGGAGCGCCATCGTGGCGTCGATGCGCTCGTCGGCGTCCGCGCGTTCGGACTCACTCGCACCCGGTTCGATGACGTGCGCGACCTCGACGGTCGCGGCCTCGGTGCGCGCGACGGCGCGCGCGACTTCCGCGGCGAGTTCGGCGTGCGGCCCGCCCGCGGTCGGGAGGAAGATCGAGTCGACGTCGCCGTCGGCGTTCTCGCCGACCTTCTCGACGAGGACGTCGCAGTCCGCGTCCTGGACGACGGTGTCGAGGTTGCTCCCGAGCACGAAGTCGCGCCGACGCGAGCGCCCGCGCCACCCCATGAGGACGGCGTCGCTCTCCTCCTGCTCGATCGTGTTGAGAATGGCCTGAGAGACGTCGTGGCCGATACGGACGACGCCGCTGACGGGAACGTCGGCGTCCTCGGCGGTCTTCATCGCACGATCGAGCACCTCACGTTTCTCGTCGACGAACTGCCGGCCCTCAGAGAGCGGGGTCTGATCGGGGAGGACGACGGCGGACATCACGATCACTTCCCCGTTCTTCGACGCGGCGAGGTCGTTGGCGGTCTGCATGAGCTGTTCGACGTGGTCCGGGTTGGCGATCGGGACGACGATGCGGTAGTCGCGCTCGCTCGGCTGGCGTTCGCTGACGACGGTGGGTGTCTCGCGCTCGATGTGCTCGCCGGACTCACCGGAGAGCACGGTGAACCAGAAGGCGACGCCGATGACTTCCGCGACGACGCCGATGACGAAGCTCGTCGGGCTGACGTTCAACAAGAGGACGAGGTTTGCAACGATGGCGACGGCAGGAAGCCACGGAACGAACGGCACCTTGAATCCCCGGTCGATGTCGGGATATTTCTGCCGGGAGCGCACGATGGCAAGATTAACGACGATGAGGCCGCCGAGCAGCATGAAGTCCGCGAAGTGCGTGAGCGCCTCCAATCCGAGGTGGAAGGTGAGGCCGGCGAGATGCACCGTGGAGGCGCCGCCTTCGCTGCCGGGCGGGGAGCCGAAGACGACGGTGAAGGCGACGATGTAGAAGAGAATGAGTCCACCGGTGAGGAGGACGGACTTGTACGGCGTGTTCAGCGAGGGGTGGAGGTCCTCGAACTGGCTGGGGAGGTGGTCCCGACGCGCCATCGCGAGTTTCACGCGCGAGCCCGCGAGGATGGTGGCGTTCGCGGCGGAGAGCATCGAGAGGAGCGCGCCGACGATAATGACGTAGAAGCCGACGTCCCCGAGGTAGTACTGGGCGGCGCGGCCCATGGCGATCTCGCCGTTATTCGCGATGAACTGCTCGGCGGCACCAGTGCTGGAGAGGCCGGCCTTCTCCGCGAGGAAGGTGAGGAACTGTGGGTCGTGGATGGCGATGACGATGACGAGGACGACGAGCGCGTAGACGACCGTCACGAAGCCCATACTGAAGAAGATGGCTCGCGGCACTGTCTTGCCGGGGTCCTTGATCTCCTCGGCGTTGGTGGCGATCGCTTCGAAGCCGAAGAACGTGATGAAGACGAGTGCGCTCGTCAGACCGAGGTCACGGACGTGCGTGATGTTCTCAGCGAGCGAGGCGGTGACGGCGGCCGCGTCGAACGCCTGCAGGCCGCCGTAGAGGAAGAGGCCGATGAGCGCGACCTTCAGGCCGGTGATGAGGATCTGGACCATCCCCGTCTCTTCGGTACCCTTGAGGTTGACGGCGACGAGGAGCGCGAGAATGACGAGGCCGGGGATCCAGAAGGGCAGCGCGTCCGGCACGGAGAGTGCGGGGTACATAAATCGGTAGAACCAATCGGAGAAGCTCGCGAGGTAGAAGGCCGCAGAGGCCGGATAGCCGAGGATCATCGACCAGCCGACGATGTAGGTGAGATCGGTGTCGAAGACGTTGGCGACGTACATGTAGCCGCCGCCGGACTCGGGGTAGATGGAGGCGAACTCCGCGTAGGCGAATGCGGTGAACGACGCGACGATGGCGGCGAGAAGGAACGCGACGATGGCCGCGGCGCCGACGTTGGCGACGGCGAGGCCGGAGAGCACGAAGATACCCGCCGCGATCATCGTCCCGACACCGATGGCGACGGCGCCGACGATGCCGATGTCGCGGCTCAACTCCGTCTCGACGTCGCTCGCGGTGTCGCCGCTCACGGCGACACACCCCGTCGAAGACGGTGAGACGGCGACGTCGGAACCACTGTCCCCCAGAGCCTATACGCGAGGGTAGGTGCGGAGAGAGACATAGCGTGGTTTCGAAGACGGGTAGTAATAAACGTAGGGACATCCGGCCGGCGTCGACGCTGCGACGCGCGATCACGCGGCGAGCCGGGCGGCACCGAACGGTGTCGTAGGCGGGTTCGAGAGACTATCGCTCACCGTCGCCCCTAGTGAATATCGAGATGACGTCGTCGGTCATTCCGACTCGAGAGAAGACGGTAACGACGTCGCCGGCCCGCACGTCTGTGTCGCCGCGCGGCGTGATGAGGGGACCGTCGTCTCGCTCGATCGCGACGAGCAGCAGGTCGGTACCGAGCAGGCCCTCGTCGCCGACGTCGCTGAGCGTCTTCCCGGCGATGGGCGCGCCGGACGAGACAGTCACTTCGAAGATCTCCGCGTCGCCGCCGACCTCCATGAAGTCTTCGACGGACGGTCGCTCGACGGCGCGAAAGAGATACTGGGCGATGAGACGCTGCGGATTCTCGAGGACGGTCGCGCCGACGCGACGGAAGATGTTCATGTGGTCGGGGTTCTGGACGACGGTGACGAGCGACGGGATGTCGAACTCCTTTGCGAGCAGGAGGACCATGATGTTGGTGGCGTCCTGGTCGGTCGTGCAGATGATGGCGTCCGCGTCGGCGGCGCCCGCGTCCGTGAGCGTCTCTTTCTCCGTGGCGTCCGCGTTCAACACGAGACAGTCGTAGGTCTGGCTCGCAGCCTCGGCGACCTCGGGATCGTTCTCGACGACGACGACTTCGTTCTCCGAGGCAGTCGCGAGGTCGAGCACCTGTGAGCCGATCTGGCCGGCGCCGACGACGATAATGTACACACCCCGTCATGGGGTCGCCCATCCAGTTAACCGCTTGTGGTGTGGGCGGTACGGACGGCGACCACCCCGACGTACGCGAGGAGCGCGACGACGTATCCGGCGGCGAGTATCTCGGTGACCGGCCCCCGTCCGAGGAGCGCGAGGAGCGCGACGACGAGCGGGCCGAGGACGACGAAGGCGTCGAGGACGCGGTCGTCCGGCCCGGCCACGAGGAGCGCGGTGTAGAGCTCGCGGAGGACGCTGCTCATCGCCGACGCACCCCGAAGCCGTAGAAGAGCCCGCGGAGCGTGACGAGCACGGGGATGATTTCGAGACGACCGATCCACATGTTGAAGAGGAAGACCACCTTCGCGGGCGTCGGCATCCCGGGCCCGGTGATACCCGCCGAGAGCCCGACGTTCCCCTGCGTGCTCGCCACTTCGAAGAGGACGTTTTCGAGCGTGAACGACGAGTCGACGGTGAGCAGGAGCACGGCGGTCCCGACGCCGAGGAAGACGAACCAGAGGAGGGTGATGATGGCGGCCTCCTCGAACTCCCGGGCGAGTTCGTCGCTCGTAAGCGTGCGGTCGTTGAGACGGAACGACCGGACGGCCGAGCGCGGGTAGAAGACGCCGGCGATGCGGAAGGCGGCTCCCTTCAGGAGGGTGGCAGCGCGAACGAGCTTGATGCCGCCCGCTGTCGATCCAGCGGCGGCGCCGACGACCATGCCGAGCGAGACGATGAGGTGTGCGCCCGCGCTCCACTGCGTCCCGATGGTCGCCGTCTGGAAGCCCGCACAGGAGGCCGCGGAGACGAACTGGAAGAGGGCGTATCGAAACGACTGGAAGGCAGTGGCGCCCGCGCCGGAAAGGCTGACGCCGAGCACGGAGACTGGGCCCGTCGCGGCGTAGATCCCGTTCGCGTAGAGGAGTGCGGTGAGCGCCAGCGTCCCGAGGCCGAAGAAGCCGACGACCCACCGCGTCTGGAGGTCGTCGAGCGCGTCGCCGAGGTGGCCTTGGAGGGCGAGGTAGTGGACGGGGAACGCGATGCTCCCGAGGAGCATGACGGGGACGAGCGCGAAGTCGATGGCGACGCTGTCGTAGGTCGCGATCGAGTTGTCGGTGACGGAGAACCCGCCAGTGGCGAGGCCGGTCATCGCGTGATTGATCGCCTCCCAGATCGGCATTCCGGCGAGCCAGAGGACGCAGACGGAGAGAAACGTGAAGAGGAGGAAGATCCACCAGATGGTACGAACCGTCGAGACGATGCTCGGGTGGATTTTCTCGGAGCGAGCCTCGCTCTCGTAGAGCGTCAGGCTCCCCGAGCCAGGGCGGGCGAGAACGGCCGTCGTGAGGACGATGACACCGACGCCGCCCACCCACTCCATGAACGAGCGCCACCACTGCAGGACGTAGGGAAGCCGGTTTTCGTGGACGGTCATCGTCAGCCCAGTCCCGGTGAAGCCGCTCATGGACTCGAAGAGTGCGTTCAGCGGATGGCGAAACGCGGCGACGGTGTCGTTGAGCGCGGGTGCACCGAGGAGGCCGGCGTGCATCGTCGCAGCGAGGAGGATGAACGGAAGCGAACCGAAGACGGCGACGAGAAACCACCCGGAGGCAGCGATGACCATTCCGTGGAGCTTCCCCGGTTCGCCGGCGTCCGCGTAGCGCTCGGAGAGACCGTAGCCGACGGCGAGCGGGAGTGCCGCCGAGACGAGGAGCGCGGGTGCTGCGTAGAGCTCACCCCAGACGAACGCGACGATGACGGTGGCAGCCGGCATGACCGCGTACACCTGGAGGATGCGCCCCAGGTCGCGGCCAATCACCGCGAATCCGCGGGTAGACATTCGTCGGCCCTATTCGCCGCCGGGGCTAAAAGGGCACGTCTCAGCTCCGCCAGTAGGCGTGCGTGAGGAGCACGAGCACCGGGAAAATCTCGAGTCGTCCGACCCACATGAAGAACACCATGAGGAGCTTGGAGATCCCCGGGAACGGGAGAAAGCTGTTCATCGGGCCGACGATCCCGACGCCCGGCCCGACGTTGCCGAGGGTCGCTGCGACGGCGCTCGTCGCCTCAAACGCGGAGACCTCTTGGCCGGGAACGCCGACGAGGAGGATGGCGAGGGTTCCGAGCGCGAAAATGACGAGATAGAGGAGCGTGAAGGCGTATATGCCGCGAATCGCGTCCTCGTCGATGACGGTTGAGCCGAGCCGGACGGGACGAACTGCGTCGGGGTGAACGGCGGTGAAGAGCTCCCGTCGTAGCGAACGGAGGATGACGACCCAGCGGATCACCTTGATGCTGCCGCCGGTGCTCCCCGCCGAACCGCCGATGAACATCGCGAACAGCAGGACGTACTTCGCGTGCTGCCCCCAGATGTTGAAGTCCATGCTCGCGTATCCCGTCGTCGTCACGATGGAGGCAATCTGAAAGGCAGCCTGGCGAAGCGACGGTTCGAGGGCGCCCGTCAGGGCCTTGACGCCGGGGCTCGTGAAGAGGAGGCCGGCGGTGATCGCCGTGAGGACGCCGATCGCACCGAGGTAGCCCCTCAGTTCGACGTCGCTGCGAACGGTCTCGAAGTCGCGGTTCCAGAGGTGCCAGAAGAGCGCGAAGTTCATGCCGGCCGCGATCATGAACGGAATGATGAACCACTGGACGATCGCGGTGAACGCCTCGATGGAGCGTGCCTCCGGGGAGAATCCGCCGGTCGGCATCGTTGTGAACCCGTGCGCGACGGCGTTGTACAGCGTCATGTCGGGCGCCATGCCGAGCAGGTGGAAGCCGTAGAGGCCGACGATTTCGAGGACGGTGAGCGCGACGTAGAGTCCCCAGAGCGCGCGCGCCGTCTCGGCGATCCGGGGCGTGAGCTTCTCGATGCCGGGGCCGGGCGCTTCGGCGTCCATCAGTTGGGCGCCGCCGACGGAAAGCTCGGGGAGGATGGCGACGGCGAGGACGACGATTCCCATCCCGCCGAGCCACTGTGTCTCTTGACGCCACATCATGAGTGCGCGCGAATGCGTCTCGAAGCCAATGGAGCCCATGACCGTCGACCCGGTCGTGGTGAAGCCGCTCATCGTCTCGAAGAGCGCGTTCACGGGGAATCGAAGCGTCGACGTCGCGCCGTAGGCGGTGAGATGTCCTTCGAAGATGTACGGGAGGGCGCCAACGACGCTGATGAGGAGCCACGTCAGCGCGACCATGAGGAACCCCTCGCGGACGCCGAGTGCGGCCGCGGGATCAGAGTGGAGGCGTTCGAGCCCCCAGCCGACGACGAACGCGACTGCGATGGCGGGCAGTAACGCCTTCAGTCCGCGCCCGTAGAAGAGCGCGAGCGCGAGCGGGAACAGCATCGGGACGGTGAGCCACTTGACGACGCGACCGGTGAGGCTGACGCCGGCGCGCCAGTCGACTCGGAGTGGTGCACTCATAGTGTCCCGGTCACCGCGTCGAGGGCGTCTTCGCGGACGAACGCGATGACGTGGTCGCCCACTCGGACGACGGTGTCGCCGCGGGGCATGACGAACTCTCCGTCGCGCGTGATGGCACCGATGACGACGCCGTCCGGGAGGTCGGCGACTGCCTCGCGGATCGACCGACCGGCGAGTGTGCTGCTCTCACCGATCTCGACTTCGAGGACTTCGGCTGTGCCTGGTTCGACGATGGCGACGTTCTCCATGCGGCGCTCGCGGGTGAAGCGCGTGATCTCCTCGGCGGTCACCTCCCGTGGATTGATCGCGATGTCGACGCCGACGGCCTCGAAGAGGTCGACGTACGCAGGGTTGTCCACGATGGCGACGGTTCGGCTGACGCCAAGGCGTTTGGCGAGCAGGGAGACGAGGAGGTTCCGTTCGTCGCTGTCGAGCGCGGCGACGAGGAGGCCGGCCTCGCCGACGTGTTCGCGTTCGAGGAACTCGGCGTCGGTCGCGTCGTGTTCGAGGACGGTGGCCTTCGAGAGGGTCTCCGCGAGCTCCCGAGCGCGCTCGGGATTCTGCTCGATGAGGCGTGGGACGAACCCCCGCTCGGAGAGCAGGCGTCCCGTGAGCTCACCCACCGAACTGCCACCGACGATGACGACGTTCCCCTCCTCTTCGGTGCCTCCTTCGGGGACGACGGCGGCCGCGAACGCCTCGACGCTCTCGGGACGGCCGATGACGACGACTTTGTCGCCCGCGCCGATTGCGGTGTCACCGCGGGCGATTTCGACTTCGTCACCCCGGATGACGGCCGCAAACGTCAACGCGTCGAACCGATCGGCCTCCTGGACGGTCTGTCCGGCGAGAGGGCTTCCTTCGGTGACTTTGAACTCCGCCATCTGTACGCGTCCGCCCGCGAACGGGTCGACATCGCGCGCCGTCGGGAGGCCGACGATGCGGACGATGGATTGGGCGGTCAGCAGATCCGTGCAGACCATGAAGTCGACGCCGAAGACGCCCTGCGAGTGTCGCCACGTCTCAAGGTAGGCGCGGTTCTGCACGCGGGCGATGGTGAACGCGTCGCTCGCGGTTTTCACCGTGCCACAAATTGCCAAGTTCGTCTCGTCGTCGTCCGTCGATGCGATGGCGATGTCGGCTTTCGTGACGTCCGCCGTTTGGAGCGTGTCGAGCGACGCCCCGTCCCCTTCGACGGTCAGCACGTCGTGTTCGTAGGTCAACTGCTCGACGCGCTCGGAGTCCACGTCGACGACGACGACTTCGTGGCTCTCCGCGAGGCTCGCGGCGATGCTGGAACCGACTTCGCCGGCCCCGACGATCAGCACGCGCATCGCCGACCCCTCCGTGTATGCATACCGGCTTCCAAAACGCGCCGGGGAGAAGTGGGTTTCGACCGACGGATACGCTCACGAGGCCGTCCTCCGGGCTCGGCGGTACGAGCACGGGACGTCTTCCGGACCCCGCAGCGGACCGAGCGTGGCGGGGAGTGAGCCGAACCGCTCGAACGGTGATCCGGGTCGACCCCGGCCGCTCCGGTAGTCAGCCTGGGTACCGGCCCCGATCCATTCAATATAGCGTGATACGATTTACCCGTGGGTAGTGCGACGTCGGATGCGACGTCTCAAGCGGCGGTCGGCTACCAAAAACACCCGCCATCGAACCCCACACGGAACCTCCGCCACTACTTTATCCGGCGCGAGCGAACGTGGAACGATGCCCCGTGAACCCGGGTCGATCCGGCGCGCGCTTCTCGCCGGCCGGCGTTTCGTCGCCGTCATCGTCGCGTTCACGCCGTTCGCCCTCATGTACTACCGTGACCGGCGGCGCTTCCTCCTCTTCGGGGGCTCGCGCGACGTCTCGGAAGCGATGCGTGAACGACGGGCCACCGCGCTCCGCGAGACCCTCGTCGCGCTCGGGCCGACGTTCATCAAGCTCGGCCAACTGCTCTCGACGCGCCCGGACGTCCTCCCGCCGGCGTACATCGAGGAGTTGGGGCGACTCCAAGACGACGTCCCGCCGGCCGACTGGAACGACGCCCGTGCGGTGTTGGAGGACGCAGTCGGCCCCCTAGAGGAGGCGTTCGACGACTTCGACACCGACGCGATCAGCGGCGCGAGCCTCGGACAGGTGTACACCGCGACTTACGAGGGCGAACGCGTCGCCGTCAAAGTACGGCGTCCCGGTGTCGAGGCGCTCGTTGAGGCCGACCTCCGCGTCGTCCGGACGCTCTTCCCCCTCCTGCTCCGGAGCGCACCGCCGACCCAGCGCTTCACTCTCTCGAACGTCACCACGGAGTTCGCCGACACGATCCGGGACGAGATGAATTACGATCACGAGCGCGAGGTCCTCGAAACCGTGCGCGCGAACCTCGCGGACGACCCGAACGTCGTCGTCCCGGCGTCCGTCCCCGAGCGCTCGACGGACCGCGTGCTGACGATGCGCTACGTTGAGGGAACGAAGATCGACGACGTCGACGCACTTGACGCGATGGGCGTCGACCGCACGGCGCTCGCCGAACGGCTCGAACGCTGTTACATCGGGATGCTGGTGGAGGACGGCGTCTTCCACGCCGATCCGCACCCGGGCAACCTCGCGGTGCAGGACGACGGCACCCTCGTTTTCTACGACTTCGGAATGAGCGGGACGCTCGGCGCCGAGCGGCGCGAACACCTCCGCGATTGCTACCTCGCAGTGGCGAACGACGATATCGAGGGCGTCGTCGACGCCTTCGTCGCCATGGGTGCGCTCGACCCCACGGCCGACCGGCAGTTCGTCACGGACGTCCTCTCGCTGGCCGTCGAGCACCTCCGCGGCGAGCGCGTGGCGCACACACAGGTCCGCGACCTCGTTGAGGGCTTCGAAGGGACGCTCCACGACCTTCCCTTCCGGATGCCGCGCGATCTCGCGCTCGTCGTCCGCGTCGCCACCGTCCTCGAAGGCGTCTGTCTCACCCTCGACCCCGACTTCGACTTCGTTGCGGTCGTCGAGGACGCCATCGAGACCGAACCCGAGGACCCGCGCGAACGCGTCGAGGCGCTGTTGGGGGAGACCAGTGACGACGTCGTCGCGTCCGCACGCGCGGCTCTCGGTGTCCCGCAGAAACTCGAACGGACGCTCGACCGTGCCGACCGGGACGATCTCACCGTCCGCACGGGCGTCGCGGACGAGAACGACGTCCTCCGTCGCCTCGCACGCCGCGTCGTCCTCGGCGTCGCCGCGAGCGCCGGCGTCGTCGTGACATCGCTCTGTTACACCGCCGCACTAACCGACGCGACGATCGTGGCCGGCATCGCGACCCTCGGGACGCTCGCGCTCCTCTACCGCTCCTTCGGTTCTTCCGGTCGCCAGCGCGCCGTCCGCGAGGCCGGGCAGGTGGCCCAGCGATCGCTGGAGAACCGCGGGCGACGGTAGACGGTGAGCGCCCGAGCCGACCATCGTGCGACCGGGTTCGCGGGGAGAATCGTTAATGCGGGAGTATGGTCCCATGCCAGAGGAGGAGTTATGAATCTATGTGGGGTCAAAATAATCAATATACTTCTATGTGGTGCCAGATTCCGGCGGCGATAGAGAACTATTTTCGTGGATAAATACACTACTTCACTAGAAGAAATAAAGAATCTAGTGAAAGAAAACACCGTCTAGGCGGATTAGAGGCGTTCGTTCTCGGATGTGATTGGTCGTGAGCGCGACCTGTCGCTGCGACGGACCGCCAGTCCGCCAGTTCGACGAGCGAGATCGTCCGTACTGCGGACGGTGTGGTGCGATGCTCGTCGACAATCCAACGCCGATCGAGCGGGGGGTTGGACTATGACGCGCTTCGAGTGTCCGGAGTGCAACCGGATGGTGACGCGCGGCCCCTCGGGTATCGAGTACGGGCACGCGCGTCGTGCTCGCTGGGAGGGCGGGACTGGCCGCTGCTCGCGGCGGCCGGACTGCGTCGACCCATCGAAGCCGTCGAGTGACCGGGATGGCTGGGCGCTCTCTGGCGGCGAGGAGGCGTCGAGTCGGCCGGTGCGGACGGACGGGGGTGATCGGTGTGAGTGACTATCTGCGCCGGCTCGACTTCGAGAGCGTGCGCGACGGCGGCTCGGAGTCGTGGGAGCGTGCGCGGCTCGCCGACGACGCGATCCTCCTGCAGACGGCGGAGAGCGAGTTCGTCGTCAACCTCGCGGACGGTGCCTCGTCGCACGTCTGCGAGATCGAGGAGCGCGCTGATGGCTACTACGGGCGCTGTGACTGCGACGCGTTCGGCTACGGCCATCACGAGTGCGCGCATCTCTGTGCGCTCCGGAAGGCGGACTTCATCGGCCATCTCGACGTCGAGGGAGAGCGGATAACGATCCCGGAGACAGGGACGGTGGCGGAGCGGCGAGCGCGAGCTGACGGCGGCCCGCCGCGTGCGCCGAGTGGCGATCTCGATCACGAGGACGTCGAGCCACCGAGTGGCCACGGTCCGGAGCCGAGGTGGACGGGCCAATGATGGCCGACGCCACCCCCCGTTGCAAGTGTTGTAAGTGTTGTTCCACAACTGAGCAGGCTGTTCCACAAACGCAAATGCAGAAATCGAGCGCGACGAGTCTCAAGGCGGCGCATCGCACCATTGTGTACGGACCCGTGTACCCCGACGTCACAGTGTTCGCACACGCACCCGTGCGCATATCCACGCGCGGTATAGTTGCCTCGAAGAGGCTTGCGCGGGGGCGCGCACACGCGTGCGAGGGGACGGCGGCGATCGTTGGAGGTGGTGCGTCGTGACGGATGCTCGTGCGCGGCTCGACGGGTACCCGGAGTTGGCGGAGTGGTTCGAGGAGCGTGAGGATCGGTCGGAGACGATCCGGGATGCGCTGCGGCTGTTGAAGGCTCGGGAGGGCGCCGACGAGTACGACGGGCTCGACGACGATCAGGCGGCGGCGGAGTCGTGGCTGCTGGAGAATGTGGGGATCGGGTCGCGGTCGTCGCTGACGTATGTGGAGAATCGGCTGGCGCAGCAGCTCTCGCTGGATATGGACCAGATCCGGGAGCGGATCGTGAAGCCGCTGGAGCGGGAGGGGTATGTGACGATCGCGGCGCGGATAGAGCGCGTGGATGTGGTCGTGCAGCCGCCGGCGGGTGGCGGGTCGGGCGCGGCGACGTCTGAGGGCGCTGAGGATGCGTCGAGTGGGCGCGGCGGTCGTGGGCTGTCGGAGGCAGAGGCGGAGGTGCTGTCGGAGGCGCGTGAGCGGTTGGAGAGCGCTGAGCCGGCGCGGGCTGATGGAGGTGAGTCGGCGTGAGCGACCGTATCCAGGCGGTCGACCTCTTCTGTGGTGGCGGGGGCTTCTCGACGGGGCTCGCGCTGGCGTGCGAAGACCTCGGCCACGACGTCGACTTAATGGCGGTGAATCACTGGACGACGGCGATCGAGACGCACGAGCAGAACCACGCGTGGGCGGAGCATCGGAACGCGAAGGTCGAGGAGCTGCATCCGCCGGACGTCGTCGAGCCGGGGGAGGTGGACCTGCTCGTGGCGTCGCCGGAGTGCACGCACTTTTCGGTGGCTCGTGGCGGTCGGCCGGGGAGATCATCGACTGGAGCGACGCTGGGGAGTCGCTGTGGGAGCGGGATCGGCCGCTCGTTGAGAACACGATGGCGCGGATAGCGGAGGGTCTGCGCCGGCACTGCCACGAGGATGTCGCGGCGTTCGCGGACGTCGTCGGCGATCTCGGGCGCGAGGATGTCGAAGCGATGCAGGAGGACATCGTGCCGGCGTCGGAGGCCGCCGAGGCGGCAGAGGAGCGCGAGTCGCCGTTCTTGGTTCGTGGGCCGACAGTCGCTGGGGATGGTGGCCAGGAGTCGGCGTTTCTGCTCGGCCAGCATTCGGGGTCGGTCGCTCGGGACGTCGAGGAGCGGCCGGTGCCGACGATCGCGACGCGCGGCGCGGTGCAGCTCTACGCGCCGGAGGCGTTCGTCCTCCCGCGGAACGGTGCGCGGGGCGACTTGCACAGTAACGCAACGTTCGAGCCGGACGAGCGGCCGCTGCAGACGGTGACGGCGTCGAACCACGATGGGCACCTCGTGACGCCGTTCCTCGTGGAGTACTACGGGAACGGTCGTGCGCAGCCGCTTGACGATCCGTTGCCGACGGTGACGACGCGCGACCGGTTTGCGCTCGTAGTGCCGGAGCTCTACCCGTTCGGGCTTGACGTCCGGTTCCGGATGCTCCAGCCGCGCGAACTCGCGGCGGCGCAGGGGTTCCCGTCGGACTACCGCTTCGCCGGGTCGACGAAGAAGGACGTAACGGAGCAGATCGGGAACGCGGTGCCGGTGAATCTCGCGCGAGCGTTGTGCCGGCATCTGTTGACGGATGGTGAGGCGGCGTTGACGACGTTCGGCGGCGGTGTGACTGCGGACATGGAGGCGGATGACTGATGACAGAGAAAGGACTTGAACTTGAGCCACGGCAGAAGGCGAATAGCACAGCGATGTCGCTGCTCTTTCCGATGGATCCGTGCTTGGTCGACAAGCTCGGTGATGAGCTCTCGGACGAGCAGTTAGAGGGGCTGGCCGACAGGATTAGTGAGGCTGTTCGGGACGAGATCACGACGACGATTGAGGAGGTGCGTGAAGATGACTGACGCCCCCTCACGTCGAGATCGTCGGAGCGCAGACGAGATGACGCGCGCTCCCGGCCGCGGGCTCCCTCCAGCGGGCCCACATGGCGACATCGTCTGGCTGTTCACGTGCGTCGAGTGCGGTCGCCGGTGGGCTGACACGCCCGGCCCCGTCACCGGCTGTTCGTGCGGGAGCGAGGACGTCGTCGGCCACCGCTTCGACCGCGAGGATTACCGCGCGCTGCGCCGCGACGGGAGGGTCGGCCGATGAGCGAAACTCAACGAGACTACGAGAAGGGGCCGAACGGCTTCCCGTACGTCGACGATCGCAAGATGAAGCTCGGCGGGTGGGAGAACGGCGACTACCGATTCGAACTCGTCCGGGAGGATGGCGAGAGTCTGATCGCGAACTTGACGCCGGAACAGATGGAGGCGTTCGTTGAGATGGTCGCCGACGTTCACGAACGCCAGGAGGCGGCGATGCAGGAGGTGTCCGACTCGTGAGCGAAAAACGGACTGTCGCGGAGTGGTCGGAGGGGCCGTACACGTCCTACGAGCGGCGCGGCGACGTCGTGGAGCATCGGGTGGTCGTCATCCGGTATGAGTCTGGGGTGTCGGACGTGATCCACGAGGCCCGCTCGTCGGACGCCGACGACGTGCCGAGTCAGTGGGCGGAGGTCGGGGCCGTCGAGCTGCGCGGGAACGGTGTTCGCGATCGGGATGGGATCGTGGAGGTGCTACGTTCTTGAGCGACGTCGAACGCATCGACCCGGTCGATTTCGAGTCGATGAGCGCGGACGACTGGGAGGAGCATCTCAGAGAGCATCCAGACCGCGCGCTTCAGGCGACGGACCCGAAGGGGACGCACGAGTTCTCCTACGATCCCGATGCAGGCTACGTGACGTTCTGGGCGTTCGGTTCGCAGGGATACGACCGCGACGCGTCGCGCTCCGCTCTCGAAGCGGTCGCGGGGGAGTCAGCCGGCCTCGTCCTTGTCGGCTACGAGCGTGAGACCGTTGCGGAAACCGAACGGGGTGACGGCGATGAGTGAGCGCGAGAAGGAGCTTAGCCAGCGCGCTGCTGACGCGCCGCAGGGGTCTCTCCGCGAAGGATACTGGACGATCCGTGCTACCCTTCGCTGGGCCTGTGACGGGATCTGGGCGATCGGCCGGCAGTTGGTTCGGGATCCGTGGCTGTGGGGGCTGGTCGTGCTTGTCCTTGCCACCGAACTCGCCAGTGGGACGCCGCCGCTCATCGTGGTTGTCCACGAGGTCACTGTTGCGGTTGTGTGTAGAGTTGTTGATTGGGTGGTCGATCGCCACCACTCGGGAAACCGAACGCGACGACGTCAAGATGGGAGAGTGATTGACCGTCTTGTGCGCTGGATCCGCTACGGGCCGGACAGGGACAGTCAGTCGTTCGTTGAGTGGACGGGAGGGATGTTGCTGTGGTGGCGAAAGTGGGCGGTGCTTGCCATCCTTGGCGGTGGTGCTTACGGAGCGATGTACGCGATGGTACTGGCATCGGGGCCGCTACTTGGTCTCGTGATCTTCGTCGGTGGAGTGTTTGCCGGCCGTTGGCTGATGGGGATGTCGCCGAAGTACGAGGTTCGCGAGAACTATTGACGCGTCGTACTCTCGTGTGAAGGGCGACGCTCTCCACGCTGTTCTTTTCTGATGGCCGCGCGTGCGAAGGCAGTAGTCACGATTTGCTGTCGCCACTTCTGAGAATGGCGACGAACCTGTACGGGAATGGCCGTTCCCGTACAGGCTGTACGTATTTGCCGAGTTTTAAGTATCCGCCCCCCGTGCACGAGTCTATGGGCGAAGTCGCGTGCTACTGTCGTGTCTCCACGGAAGATCAGAGTCTCGAACGCCAGTTGACGAGTACCCAAGAGTACGCCGAACGCGAGTTCGGCGCGGCCTTGTCTGACCTCTCAATCTATCGGGACAAGAGCACGGGGACGAACACGGATCGGTCAGGCTATCAGTCGATGATGGCCGACGCCGCCGACGGCGATCTTGATGCCGTCGTCGTGCACAGTATCTCACGCATCTGCCGCTCCATCTCCGACCTTGAGCGGACGGCGTCGCGCCTTGAGGACGACGGCGTCGCGCTCCACATCGTCAGCGAGGGACTTACGCTTGAGCCTGAGGGGTCGGACCCGTACCAGACGGCGCTCTTCCAGCTCCTCGGGGTCTTCGCAGAGCTTGAGGCGAATATGGCTCAGCAGCGCACGCGGGAGGGAATCGCGGCGCGACAGGCAAACGACGACTACCACCACGGGCCCGCGCCTCTCGGCTTCGAGAAGAACGACGGCCGCCTCGTCGAGTCCGACCAGTATCACGACGTCGTCGCAACGCTCGATATGGTAGTGAAGGACGATCTCTCGAAGCGGAAGGCGGCGCGACGTCTCGACACCTCGCGGGCAACGATCAATCGGTCGCTGGACCGCGCGGATCTCTATGGACTATGAGGTGGATACCAGCGCCGCATCTGCGCGATCTTCCGCGAGTCTCTCTCCGGGTCTCGGAAGAGGACGTCGCCGTAATTGAGCGTGCCCTTCGAGACTTAGGGACGGACAGTGATGCAGGGTCGATGGCGAATGAGTGGATCTACCGACCAGTGGATGTGGCGAACGGGTTGCTGGATCGGGTTCCCGCTGAAGGTGGCTGGGTTGAGTTGTCGAATCGGGAGCTCGTGGTTCTTCGGACGGTATTAGTTTGGGTTGACTGTGACGCAGCAGAGTTACTGTCTTCGGAGGCAGGGGTAGCTAGCCGGCCGTTGAAGCGCGTTGATCGGGCTGCGCATGATCCTTCGTACCGGGGGAGTGGCTGGGAAGAAGAACGCGAGGCGGCTGTGGGGCGTGCGGGAGGCGCGTGCGAGTTGTGTGGTGAGGAGGGCGACTGCCTACACGTACACCACCGGGTTCCGTTCCGGCGCTTCAACACACCTGAGGAGGCCAATGTTGGTGGGAATCTCTTGGCTGTCTGTCCTGCGTGTCATCGGCGAGTTGAAAGCCGCTGAGCAGCGTGAGGAACGCGGAAAGGCCTCGTTTCTGTAGCGACGATCAGCGTTTGGCGAATGGCGAATCGGATTCGGGGAAGATCGTGACGACGTAGGCGAGGAGGACGCGGATCATGGTTGTGGATGGGCTCGATGGCGGCGAGCTGGGGGCTGCTGCGGCATCCTGGCCCGAACCGGGGGGTCGCGCGGGCGCTCGCGCGAGCGACGGACGCGCGCGTTATAGAGCGATATCGGGGATAGTGGGAGACAGAGAGTATGACTCTGTGAGAAAGAAAGAACGAGAGTCATATGTCGCGTGACTGTGACGCGACAACATCGCCATTGCGGGCGACGACGTCGTCGCTGATGCTGACGCCGTCGAAAGACTCGACGCGCTTGCGGACTTGTCTCGCTTTTCGGTCGGAGAGTCCGTGCTCGATGGCGATGAGGTCGGGGTCAAGGAGGAAGTCGCCAGTGCGGCCGTCCTCGCCGATATAGTCGCCGAGGTCGTGGAAGACTTCGTCGGCGACGTCCTTCAGGTCGCGCTCGGCGTCGTCGTCGGCGTCCTCGTCATCGTCGGGCGGCTCAACTTCTTTAGCGACGTCGCCGTTGAGGAGGACGCGATAGGATTCGACCACGATGTCATCGTCGCGTTCGAGGAGTTTCCGGACCTGTGTGGCCTTCTTCTCGGAGATGCCATGCTCAAGGCTGATCATGTCGGGGTCGATGTAGAGCTCGCCGTTGCGTCCGTCCTCGGAGACGTGGTACGCGAGGTCGTCTTTGACGGCGTCCGCGACAGCGTACTGTTCGGGTGGTGTGTCGTCCTCCTCGGGTGGCGTGATTCGCTCCTCCTTCTTCTCGAGGTCGGCTTCGCGGAAGGCATCCCAGAGGTCCGTCCCGTCGAGCGAGGGGAAGGAGTCGCGGAGGTCTGGGTCGGGGAGGTTGTCGGTATCGCGCCAGTCCCATTCGTTCATGGACTGGCGTGAGTAGCCTTCGAGACGTCCGCGAGCGGGCAGTCTGACGAGGTTCTTGGCGCGTCGGGTGCCCATGTCGTCGGGGACGCTCTGCGGGCTTTGGAACCCGAGCAGGAGGAGGTGGCCGAAGACTCGAGAGTCGAAGAGGTCTTTTTCGAGTTCCTTCTGTTCATCCTTCATCGCTTCCTTGCGGTTGAGGAGCCTTGCAGCGTCCATGACCGCGATGCAGGATCCACGGGGGAGACTGACCATCTTCTCGCGGAGCTCGTCGGCGTCGCTCCAGACGACGTGATCGAGGATGTCGTCGTCGGTCATGTCGCGCTCCTTTATCTCGCTCTCGTAGTGGTAGATCGTCTCGACCATGAGTGTCGATTTCCCGCGGCCCTCGTCGGCGAGGATGGGGATGATGCGGTCGAGTTCTTGGGTGAGGACGCGTTGATGCAGTTTCTCGATGAAGGTGAGGTACTTCTTCATCGGATGTACCCGATATCGTTGGCGAGATCAGCTATCCACAGGGCGCCCGCCGCAAGTTGATTAACCATCCTTGATGCGAGGTACATCGCTGATGTGATTGCGAGGATGTACCCCACTACTGAGAACGCGGCCGGTCGGTTGATGAGACCAGTCTGATAACAAAATAATGCAAGGGCTGCTCCCCATGTCTGGTAGTCGATGACGCTCTGAGTAATGGCGTGGAACTCCCCGGGCTTTTCGTCGTAATTGGCCCAGTAGTGGAGTTTGCCGATGCAGGATCGCTCGTCGTATGGTGGCTCGATAGTTTGCTCGCCGAGTGCGCGATTGACCTTCTTCTCAATCCGATCTAATTGGTCGTTCTCGTCAGACATGGTCATTCGCTGAGCATGTTGTCGGACTCCTTCTCAACGGGGTCGACGTCGTTCTCGCGCGTGGTTTTCCCGGAGCGCGTGTAGCCGAGCTGCCACGCGGCGTGTGAGATGTCGTCGGCGAGCTGGCTGAGCCACTCGGGATTCTCGCGAGTGAGGTGGACGGCTTTGAGGCGGCGTCGGTAGCCGTCACTGCCCTCCCAGCGATTGAGGATGTCGTCGAGATCGTCGTCGGCGTCGCGGTTCGTTCGGAGCTCGGGAGTGAGCGCGATCATCGCGTCGAGGACGTCGGCACGAGCGCGAGCAGCGGGCTGACTGCGGACCTTCGTGCCTTCGTGGTGGGCGGAGTCGATCTCGTTGATCGCGTGGATTGCGTCTTGGACGATACCGACCTTCGCGGTCGAGATCTTCGAGTAGTCGGTGTAGGCCTCGTACCGCTCGGTTCCGGCGTCTGCCTGATCGTCGTCGTCATCGGCGAGGTTGAGTTCGAGGCTCATTTGAAGTGGATCTCAAGGACTCCTTCTTTGTCCTCGGGCTCGTGGATGGCGACTTCTTGCCCGCTGTCGATCTCGTGCGCCTCCGCGAAGTCAGCGGGGATGCTCACTCCGAACCCGTATTTGCGGTCGAAAACTGTGCGTCTCCATCCGTCGGTGATGATGTCGAATATCGAGTGTCCGTTCCGGCTCGCCATACACAATATATCTCACTAATCTAGGATAAGTCCTGTGTCTATCCCGGATGCATATTAGATGGATAGGGCGTCTGTCTGGGGTGCTAAAAGGATTCTTGGTACTGTGGTGGCATCGTCAATTCAACAAGGAGGTGACAAAGTAAATGGACAATAACGACGGGTGGATGGGCCGTCTCGAGTCGATGGTGCCTGGTGACCAGCGGGGTCAGACGGGAAACCTCGTCTCGCTCGTGATCGGTATCGCGGTCGCGGTGATCGTCGGCGTCGGTGTGGCGATCCCGATCACGAATCAGGTGCTCAACTCGGCCAACGTAACAGGTCTCACGGGCACCATTATCGGATTTATTCCGGTGATGCTGGGCGTGCTGATCTTCGTGGCGACGGTCGGGCCAATCATGAGCCGGACATAACGTCCATCCACTTCTGACAAATGGCATCGAAAACTGCGGCCGTCGTGTTGGCACTCGCGGTATTCACGGCCATCGGTGTAATCCTGCTGGGGCCGGTCTCGGGAGTCGTCAACGCGAACACTGGGACGCAGACGGTAACCAACGAATCGGTGAGCGCGACGTTCAGCGATCCGGTTGACCTCACTGGGTACGACATTTCGTCGGACTCGGTGACTGTGTACGGGTATAACGACTCGTCGGGGAGCTACGAGGCTGCTCCCGCGTCGGACTACTCCGTCAACAAGGGTCCGGGAACGATCTCGTTCTCGAACTCGAGCTCGCTGATCGACGATGGTGAGACGACGAAAGTATCGTACGACTACCAAGCGACGGGGGCGATCAGTTCGCTCGTCATCGGCTTCACGCCGCTGGCACTCGGACTGTTCATCTTCGCCGCGATCGCAAACCGAGTGCAGGGGATGATGTGAGTGCTGTTCAAGATCCTCCTCTTGCTGCTCGGTGTCGGATTTCTTAGCTGGCTGATCGGCCAGCATTATTCATACGGCGGAATTGGCGCGATTGGCGCGGCGTTCGTACTGATCGCGGGCGGTGCGGTTGTTCTGACTGGCCTTGAGATGCGGATGGGGTCGGTCTCGACGAACTCGTTTACGACGGTGAACAACTCGACTGTCGTAAACGCGACGCAGACGCAGCCGACGTACGCGACCCAGTCGGTTGGCGAGATCTTCGGTATCGGTATTTTCGGGTCGCTCGGCATCGGCGGGCTGCTGATGCTGCTTGGCGCGACGATGCTCGCGCAGACTCTTACGGAGTGATCACTGATGTCACAACCACAACAACGTCAGCGGACGGGGCAAAGACCAGAGCCGAAGGACGAACTTGACGTCGCAAACGAGTTCGTAAGCTCGCCGGCCTACGACGATCTCCTCAACGAGCTGAACCTCGGGACGGGGTACTACGAATCAGAGGATCACTCGATGCAGATGCGGTCGTTCAGGTCGGGGATGGTGGCGTTCATCGCATTCGACGGCATCCTCTGGCATCACGCCATTCAGGAGACCAAAATCCGACTCGCGGACGAAGGGTTCCGGTTCCACGACGCAGCGACTGACAAGGTCCACTCGTGGAAGCCGGTCGACGAGGTGGCCGGGCCCGAAAATCCGTTCGACGACGACGAGCGCTATCAGGCGTCGCGGGCGCGAAAGCTCCGTGAGCGCGGCGAGGAGATCTGGTCGAAGATGTCGGATCCAGAGATGGCGCTGTCGGACAAGCAGGCAGCTGCGATGTCGGAGAAAGTCGGCTATGATTCGTTCAAGCCGGTGTTCTGGCGGCTCGTAGCGGCGTATCATGAGACTTCGAAGTCACGTGGGGGTCGGATGCAAGACAACTTCTTCAATCGTGTGAAGGAACACATCGTACCTGATTCGAAGAGCGGGCTGCTCGGGGGGTCATCCTGATGCAGACGCTCCTGATCGGGCTCGGTGTCGCGGCATTCGTGGCTATCGTCGCGTTGGCCGCAGCGGGCTACCTCTACCAGCGCTATCGAAGCGCGATGGCGTCGGACTGGGAGGACCGTTTCGAGCACGCTGAGGGCGTGCAGACGTTCGAACCGCCGGAGATCTCGCTGTCGGTCCTTGACTACTTCCGCGCGATGCGGCATCTGCAGAAGCAGCGGAAGGCCGCGAAGAAGGGCTGGGTGAAGTGGTATCGGATCGGCTCAAACTGGCAGCGTCCGCGCTGGGTGAAGCCGAGCGCAGACGGTGCGGGGACGCCGAAGGTGACCGTCGACGGCATCCCGTACTACTTCCCTCGTGATGCGATGACCGTGGACGCGCAGTCGGGCGCGTGGGTTGCGATGCATCACGAGGGCGAGTCGGACCCGGTGAACGTCGCTGACACGGCGTATCCGGGGATTCCGGGCGACAAGATGCAGCGGATGATCAATCTCGAGGCCGAGTCCAAGCCCCCGGGCTTCCTCGATAACCTGTTCGGTGGGACGAGCCAGCAGACGCTGATGTACGCGGGCATCGCGGTGTTGTTCCTGCTGTTCGTGGCGTACCGCTACAGTACGGGGGCGATGTAAGAACCATGTTTGAACTCTACCAGCGCGACGGCTACTCAAAGCAGAAGATCGCGGATAGTGACGACCTGAGTGAGATCGCACAGATCACCCTGGAGATGTCGGGGACCGATCTGTCGGAGCTGGCCGAGGAGGTGAGTGCCGATGGCTGAGCGATCGCAGAAGAGTGGGAAGTCGCGTCGGCAGCGTGCACGTGATCGCGTCGCGGAACTCCTCGGGCGGACGAGCAACGAGCGTGAGGGCGTCGATGCTCGTGGTCGTGGAGAGGACCGCGAGGGAGTGAGTGCGCGCGGCTACCAGGTCGACGAGGATGCGGTCGATAGCTCCGGGAATGCGGGCGAGTCGTGGGCAAGCGGGGTGGCCGTCTCGAAGGGGCCGGACAAGGGCCCGTCGACGAAGGAGCGCGTTCGTGACGCGGCGTCGCGTGGTGCGGCCGCGGCGAAGGAGCGCGCGTCGGAGAAGACGTCGAAGGCGGCGCTCAAGGCGGCACTCCGCGGAATCGCGGCAGAGGACGTCGGCGGTTCGTCGTCGCGGAATCGAGAGATGGTTGAGCGCGCCGAGCAGGCGGGACACATCAAGAATCCGACGCCGACGTCACTCCAAGCAATGGGGGACTCGGCGATCGTCTCGGAAATGGCGCGCGCGGACAGTGGAAATTCCGCGACGCTCCTCGGAGGGGACGGTGAGTCGATGCTCTCTTTCGATGGGCTTGATGCTGAGTCAGCGGACGACAGTGGATCCAACGCTGGCCTGGGCCTCAACGTGAGTTTCGGACTCGAAGACGACGGTGGGATGTGGGGTGCTGATGGTGACGATGACGATGACGCTGACGACTTCGAGGTCGATGATCCGTTCGGCCTGAGTGGAGGTGACCGCTGATGGGGTGGTTTGATAGCGTCACTGACACGGTCGACGACGCCGTGGATAGTGCGTCGGACACCGTCGACGACGCCGTAGACAGTGCGTCCGATACTGTGGACGATGTCGCGTCGGATGTTGGAGGAGCGGTCGACGACGCCGTGGATTCGGTTACGGGTGGTGGCTCTACTGGGGGATCTTCGTCGTCGTCGTCAAGTACGTCGGGCGGATCAAGTAGTACGGGATCAACCGGGTCTACTGGCGGGTCCACTAGTGGCTCTTCGTCGTCATCCTCCTCGTCTTCGTCGTCGTCGAGTACGTCGGGAGGGTCGAGTGACACGGGGTCGTCTGGCGGCTCGTTTGGTGGCTCCTCGTCGGATGACGACGATGACGACAGCATCGTGTCAGCGCCGACGCCGTCGAACACGAGCGACTCTAGCGACCAAGAGAATCAGAGCCGTCAGGAGATCCTCGAGAGCGGCGCGGAACAGTTGCAGTCGGCTTCCCCTCCATCAGAGGGAGACGACAGCGTCGTGTCGGCGCCGACGCCATCGGACACGAGCGACTCTAGCGACCAAGAGAATCAGAGCCGTCAGGAGATCCTCGATAACGGTGCAGAGCAGTTGCAGTCCGGGATCGAGTCAAGTCAGGATCCGATCACGACCGCGACGCCCGGGACCGACGGGACGCAGTCACAGACGACCGATGCTACCGCAGATGACGATTCGGATCAAGGACGGAACTCAACTTTCGGAGAGCATTCGGGCGACCTCAGCCTCAATAGTGGGGACAATGGGGGCTCCGACAGCGGTCTCGGTGGATTAGAGTCGTCAGGGAACACGAATCAGGACCGTGTTGACCGACTCCAAGAGTGGGCTGACCAGCAGGGGATCGACGACTACTCCGCGACGCGTGAGTTTGAGGGTGGCTGGCAGGTCTCTTACGAGAAGAACGGGACGGAGCAGACGACGAACCTCGCGCTGACGAGTGACGCTGAAAGCCAATTCGAGCAACGGCAGCAGCGTCTCTCGAATATGGATTCTGCTGACCGGCTTGAGAGGTGGGCTGACCAGCAAGGAATCGACGACTACTCCGCGACGCGTGAGTTCGACGGCGGGTGGCAGATTTCTTACGAGGAAGGTGGCGAGGAACAGACGAAGAACGTTGCGCTGACGAAAGAGGCTGAAAACCAATTCGAGCAACGACAGCGTCAGCAGATCCTCAGTGCGGGAGAAGCACAACTGCAGTCGGGAGTCCAGTCAAACCAGGCCCCAATCACGAGTACGGCGCCCGGACTGGAGATCACGCGAACGCAGACCCAGACGCGGATGAACCAGTCCGAGGCGTTCGGCGATTCGTTGTTTGGGATCGATGAAAGCAAGGACGAGGTAGAGACCGCGATCGACTCAGAAACGCAGAGCTGGCAGGAGACGCTCGATAAGGCTGCAGGAGCCATCGGGCAGTCAAAACTGGCCGCGCCGGGTGGCGCGACGTCGGCAGTCGTGACTGGGGATACCGGGCCAGCACCAGGTTTTCAGGGCGCGGCTAACTCAACGACGGAATTGCTCAATGCTCCCGGCTACGCGAGTGGTGCGATTGAGGCCGGCGAGACGGCGACCTATCTCGGCGCGCCTGCAGTCGAGACACTTGCGTCGACGCTGACGGGCGATCGCGCGGCGGCAGATGAAGCTGCGTCGACGACGGAGCAGCGCGGAAATCAGTTTGCGGGAGCGGCTGGCCAATTTGCGTCCTCAAGTGCAGACTGGATCGCGTCGAACCCACAGAAGGCATACGGCAGTGGCCTGATCGCGCTCGGTGGGTTTGCGGCCGGGAGTGCTGCGGAGACGGCGGCGGTCAGTCGTATCCCGGCTCTTGGACGGATTCCGGACGGAGGGTCAGCCCTACGGCTCGCGCGCCGAGGAGGCTCAAAGGCACGCAGTATCCCCAAGTCCACGGCGTTTGACGACCTCGGCGAGACACCAGCGGGGCGCGTGGTGCGTGACGCTCAAGATAAGGCGGGTCGCCCTGTGAATCACGCGCTGGATCAGGGCTCCCTTGCCAAGTACCGCGTAACGGAAGGTGCGAAAGCGAAGACGCCGGACGTCGTCGACGGGCTCACCGACGAGGTGGGGGGCGTGAAGGATCGCGCGTCGAGCGG
>Ga0207754_100123_pt1 | contig 53075 bp, 65 predicted proteins | sample A23E1SouthBayCA_FD_187728 | JGI IMG/M metagenome (GOLD analysis project Ga0207754, IMG submission 187728) | Aerobic enrichment media microbial communities from Eden Landing Ponds, California, USA - A23 E1 (SPAdes) | ecosystem: Environmental > Aquatic > Marine > Unclassified | place: Emeryville...
CACTCACGTTCGCTGCGAACAGACGACGCGAGGTGTGGGTGAGTGATCGCCAACCGGAAACGACGCGCCGACGATTCATCGACGACGCATCCACACGCTCACGACGCACTCACGTTCGCTGCGAACAGACGACGCGAGGTGTGGGCGGGTGCAACGCGGCGCACCCACCGGAACCCGAACCCTTTCACGCGTGCGGACCTATCTCGCACTATGAGCGAGGCCAGCGAAACGGACGGCGAGGGCTTTCACGGGCGCGTCGAGCGGTGGCTCGCGGCCCAGATGCCGATCATCCAGATGCACGGCGGCGAGTCCGCCGTCCGGAAGGCAGATCGGGAATCCGGCGAAGTCGTCATCGAACTCGGCGGCGCGTGCTCCGGGTGCGGGATCAGCCCCCGGACCGCCCACCGGATCAAGACCGACCTCGCCGACGACTTCGAGGCCGTCACCGACGTTACCGTCCGCTTCTCCGACGACTCCGGTTCCGACTGGACCACCGGGCAGGCCGAGAGCTACATGGGCGTCGACCGAAACGAGGGGGGACGCGGCGGCCGCGGTGAAGGCAGCCCGGACTCCGACGGCATGCACTTCTAGACGGCCTCCGTGTGGGCGCGTTCCGTACATCCGCGCCAAAAGGTCGTGGGTCGCAGGGTACTTACCGATACGTTCCCCTAGTACCGCGTAATGAGCGAGCAGCAGGGCGAGCAAGCGTCCGAGGACCGCCGGAAGTACGAGTTCCGGAAGGTCATCGAGAAGCTCCAGGACTACTCCGGGAGCGGGACGCAACTCGTCTCCATCTACGTCCCCGAGGACAAGCAGGTCTCGGACGTGGTCGCCCACGTCACCCAAGAGCACTCGGAGGCGTCGAACATCAAGTCGAAGCAGACGCGCACGGCGGTGCAGGACGCCCTGACCTCGATCAAGGATCGACTGCGCTACTACGACACGTTCCCCCCGGACAACGGGATGGTGCTCTTCTCGGGATCGATCGACGTCGGGGGCGGCCAGACGGACATGGTGACGGAAGTCCTCGAATCGCCGCCGGAGCCCGTCCAGTCCTTCCGCTACCACTGCGACAGCGCCTTTCTCACGGAGCCCCTCGAGAACATGTTCGCGGACAAGGGCCTCTACGGGCTCATCGTCCTTGATCGCCGCGAGGCGAACGTCGGGTGGTTGAAGGGCAAACGCGTCGAACCCGTGAAGTCCGCCTCCTCGCTCGTCCCCGGTAAACAGCGCAAAGGGGGGCAGTCCGCCCAGCGTTTCGCCCGCCTTCGCCTCGAGGCCATCGACAACTTCTACCAGGAGGTCGCCGAGATGGCGAACGACCTCTTCGTCGACCGGCGCCACGAACTCGACGGCGTCCTCGTGGGCGGTCCGTCACCGACGAAGGACGAGTTCCTCGATGGGGACTACCTCCACCACGAGATCCAGGACAAAGTCCTCGGGAAGTTCGACGTCTCGTACACCGACGAGTCCGGCCTCTACGACCTCGTCGACGCGGGCTCGGCCGCGCTCGCCGAGGCGGCTCTCATGGAGGACAAGAACGCCATGGAGTCGTTCTTCAAGGAGCTCCACGACGGCGATCTCGCCACCTACGGCTTCGAGGCGACGCGTCGCAACCTCGTGATGGGGTCCGTCGACGAACTCCTCCTGAGCGAGGACCTCCGACGGGACGTCGTCACCTACGAGTGTGAGAACGGCCACGAGGAACGCGAGGTCATCGACCGTCGAACGGACGAGATTCCCGCTCACGACTGTTCTGAATGCGCGGCGACGGTCGAAGACGGCGAGCGCGAGGACATCATCGACCACCTGATGAACATCGCTGACCAGCGCGGTACCGAGACGACGTTCATCAGCACGGACTTCGAGAAGGGTGATCAGCTCCTCAACGCTTTCGGCGGCATCGCCGGCCTGCTACGCTACTCCACCGGCGTCTAGAACAACGACGCTTTGCCAAGGCGCGAAGCGCTTGCAGCAACAAGTCCTACATCGAGGTCGGCGCCTCGATCCCGAGGACGTCAAGGGCGTTGGCGAGCGTGTTGCGGGCGCTCGCCACGAGCGCGAGGCGTGCGCTCCGAACGGCAGGGTCGATGTCGTCGGCGAGCACGGGGCACTCGCGGTAGAAGGTGTTGAACGCGTCGGCGTACTCGCGGGCGAAGGTGGCGATCTGGTGGGGCTCCAAGTCCGTGGCGGCGGCGTCGACGACGCCGGGGAAGCGCGCGGTCTCGCGGAGCAGTTCGATCTCCGCGTCGGCCTCGAGGAGGCTTGCGTCGGCCTCCTCGGGCGTCTCGGTGTCGTCGAGAATCCCGCAACTACGTGCGTGCGCGTACTGGATGTAGGGCGCGCTCTGTGCCTCGAAGTCGAGCGCCTCGTCCCACTCGAACGTGATCGCCTTCTGGGGTTGCTTGGAGACGATGTCGTAGCGGACGGCGCCCACTCCCACCTGCTCGGCGATCCGTTCGACGTCGTCGGCGTCGATGTCGTCCTCGCGGATGCGGTCGTCGAGGCGTTTTTCGACCTCCTCCCGAGCGCGCTGGATGGCCTCGTCGAGCAGGTCGTCGAGGTCGATCCCGGTGCCGCGGCGGGTGCTCATCTTCCCCTCGGGGAGGTTGACGTAGGAGTAGATGACGTTCTCCAGCTGGTCGGTGTCGTTTCCGAGGAGTTCGAGGGCGGCCTGGAGTTGGCCGGCCTGGAGCTTGTGGTCCTCGCCGAGGACGGTGACCGAGCGGTCGTACGCCTCGAACTTCCACTCGTGGTGAGCGAGGTCGCGCGTCGTGTAGAGGCTCGTGCCGTCCGAGCGGAGAAAGACGAGTTTCTTCTCGTACCCCCACTCGGAGAGGTCGAGCTGCCACGCGCCCTCCTCGAGAACGGCCTCGTCAGTGTCCTGCAGGCGTTCGGCGAGCTCCGTCGTGCTGCCGTCGCGCATGAATGACGTCTCCTTCACGAACTCGTCGAACTCCGCGGGCAGCCGAAGCAGACATTCGCGCATTCCGCCGAGGACCTGATCGACGACGCGCTGGACGCGCTCGTAGGTCTCCTCCTCGCCCGCCTCGAGTCCTTGGAGGATCGACTGGATCTCGTCCTCGGCCGCCTCGACGGCGTCGGGGTCGGCGTCCTCGAGGTAGGCGTTGCCCTTCCGGTAGTAGCGCACGAGGTCGTACTCGACGCGCCCGCGCTCCGGGTCCGAGCCGAGCTCGTCCTCGTCGAACGTCTCGTAGGCCCACGTGAAGACCGCCATCTGGCGACCGGCGTCGTTCACGTAGTACTCAGTAGTGACGTCGTGGCCGGCGTAGTCGAGGAGGCGCGCGACGGCGTCGCCGACGATGGGGTTTCGCGCGCGCCCGACGTGGACCGGCCCGGTCGGGTTCGCGGAGGTGTGTTCGACGAGGACGTCCTCACCCGTCGCGGGGAGCTCGCCGTAGTCGTCGTCGCGCCCGGCGTCGAGCGTGTCCGCGTAGTAGGCCGGCGTCGGGAGGACGTTCACGTAGGGGCCCTGCGCACGGACCTCGTGGACGTACTCGTACCCATCGGCCTCGACGGCGTCGGCGATACGGGCGGCGACTTCGGGTGGGGCCGCGCCCAGCTCGCCCGCGAGTCGGAACGCGACGCTGGAGGCGACGACGGCGTCCACGCCTTCCGGGGGCTCTTCGATACCGAGGTCGTCCGTCGGCAGGTCGAGGGTCTCGAGCGCCCCGGTGAGGGCGGATTCGACCTCCGAGCGGAGTGCGAGGAACATGCTACGGCGTGCGGCGCGCGCGCTCAAAGGCGTTCTGAAACACCGTGCGTTCCCGTCCGCTCAGAGCGAGACGGTCTCGCCGTCGTCGGGGATTACGGCGTCCGGCACCGCCTCGCGGAGGTCGTCGCGTTCGAGCAGGCAGTGGTTGATCGCCTCCATGTGGACGGCGACGACGGGGCAGTCGGCGCGCTTGACCACCCGCCGGACGTCCTCGGCGTCCATCGTGATCGGCTCGCCGTCGACGAACTGCGCGGCGCCGGCGTTCACGACGACCGCGTCCGGGTCGTGCGCATCGATCGTCTTGGGAACCGGATCGTACCAGACGGTGTCGCCCGCGAGATAGAGCGATTCCTCGCCCGCCAGAACGAACCCGCAGACGGGGGCCATCGCGTCCGCAACCTCTCCGTGGCCGTGACGCGCGGGTGCTCGTTCGATCGAGACGCCCGCGAACGTCTCGCGCCCGTCGACCGGCCGGACGTCGGTGAGCCCGTCCGCTCGGAAGGCCTCGGCCTCGGCAGGGTTGCAAAAGAGCGGCGTGTCGGGGTCGACGGCGTCGGCCCACGCGTCCCAGTGGTCCGTGTGGCGGTGCGTGACGAGCACCGCGTCGTGGTCGAGGTCGACGTCGGGGAGGTCGACGAGGGGGTTGCGCCGCTGGCGCGGGGTGTTCTCGACCGGCGGGTTCGCGCCGGCCTCGGAGAGCATCGGGTCGACGAGGAAGCGCGTCCCGTCGAGGTCGACGACGAGCGTTGCGTGGCGTGCGAGGGTCACGTCCATGTCTCGTGGGGCGGGCGCGAGCGGGTTGAAGGTACGCGAGGCGGTGACGGTCGCCGGCACGGTGTGCGTTCCGTCGGCACGGTGCGCGTTCCGCCGCGCTTTTGCCCATACGCGTCGCGCGTATGAGTATGCCCGAGCAGGTGGATTCGCCGAGCTACCACCACGAGAACCACACGGCCGCCCAGACCTGCGGGTGGACGGCGAACGCCCTCCGCGGCGAGGGGACCTGCTACAAGCACGCGTGGTACGGGATCCGCTCGCATCGCTGTATCCAGATGACCCCCGTCGTGCGGTGCAACGAGCGGTGCGTCTTCTGCTGGCGCGACCACAACGGCCACGCGTACGGGCTCGACGGCGTCGAGTGGGACGACCCCGAGGCGGTCGTCGACGCCTCGATCGAACTGCAGAAGAAACTCCTCTCAGGGTTCGGCGGGAACGAAAACGTCCCGCGCGAACGCTTCGAGGAGTCGATGGACCCGAAGCACGTCGCCATCTCGCTCGATGGCGAACCGACCCTGTATCCGTACCTCCCCGAACTCCTGGAGGCGTTTCACGACCGGGGCCTGACGACGTTCCTCGTCTCGAACGGGACTCGTCCCGAGGTCCTCGCGGAGTGCGACCCCACGCAGCTCTACGTCTCGGTCGATGCCCCCGAGCGTGCGACGTTCGACGACGTCGTGGGTGCGACGGAGGACGACGCGTGGGAGTCGCTGATCGACACACTCGACGTTCTCGCCGAGAAGGAGGAGACCAGGACCGTCCTGCGGACGACGCTCGTGAACGGCGAGAACATGACGAACCCGGACTGGTACGCGGGGCTCTACCGACGCGCGGACCCGGACTTCGTTGAGCTGAAAGCGTACATGCACGTCGGGCACTCGCGCGGACGTCTCGACCGAGACTCGATGCCCTCCCCGGAGACAGTCGAGGACTTCGCGGCGCGCGTCGGCGAACACATGCCCGATCACCCGGTCATCAAAGTCCAAGAGGCCTCGTCGGTCGCGCTGCTCGCCCGCGACGAGGAGACGTGGGTGCCCGAACTCGCGCCCGGTGGCGGCTTCTACGACTAACTCAGTTCTGAGACGCGTCCCACAACCATTATGCTCCGGCCGCCCGTACTCCGGGCCATGTCACGGGCAACGCTCGCGGTCGGGTACGACGAGCTCGCCGCGCTGAAGCTCCTCGCGCTCGACGGCGCGCGCCACGGCGAGGTGAAGGCCTCCTGTGGCGACCTCGCCGGCCGGCTCGACGCCTCGACGCAGACCGCCTCTCGCCGCCTCCAAGCGTTGGAGGAGGCCGGATACGTCGAGCGCGACGTCGTCAGCGACGGCCAGTGGGTTACCATCACCGACGACGGCGAGCGCGTCCTCCAGCGCGAGTACGAGGATTACCGACGGGTCTTCGAGGATCCCGCGGAACTCGCGCTCAGCGGGCGCGTCACGAGTGGGATGGGCGAAGGCCGCCACTACATCTCGCTCCCAGGATACAACCGACAGTTCGAGGAACGTCTCGGCTACGAACCGTTCGCGGGAACGCTCAACGTCGAACTCGACGAACCTTCGCGTCGCGCTCGCTCCGTCATGGAGTCGCTCGGCGGGATCGATATCGATGCGTGGGAGGACGACGAACGGACGTACGGCTCCGCGACGTGCTACCCGGCCACGCTCGAAGCCGACGGCGCCGCCTACGACCCCGTCCACGTCATCGTCCCCGACCGCACTCACCACGACGAGACGAAGGTCGAACTCATCGCCGCGGACAAACTTCGCGACGAGCTCGGCCTTGACGACGGCGACGAGGTGATCGTCCGTGTCGCACAGTGACGGCGTGAGCGGCGACGTCGACGCGAACACGGACGCGGCCGATACAAGTACGGACGCCGCCGACGCGGGGACGGACGCCCAGACCGGCAACGTTGCGGCCGCCGTCGCCGCGATCGAACGCGGCGAACCGGTGCTCGTCCACGACGCCGCCGACCGCGAAGGCGAAGTCGATCTGGTCTATCACGCTGCCGACGTCACGCCCGACGCGGTCGCCCGCATGCGCACCGACGCCGGTGGGCTGATCTGCACCGCCCTCTCGCATGACGTCTGTGAGGCCTTCGAGTTGCCGTTCCTCGCGGACGCGATCGAGCATCCCGCAGTGTCGGACGAGAGCTTGGGATACGACGAACGTGCGTCGTTCAGCCTCACGGTCAACCACCGCGACACCTACACGGGGATCACCGACGACGATCGTTCGCTGACGATCACGGCGCTCGCCGACGCCGCCGCGCGCCCCGACGACACGGACTTTTCTGCCACCTTCCGTGCGCCCGGGCACGTCCAACTTCTCCGCGGTGCGCCCGGCGGTCTCGCCGACCGCGAAGGCCACACCGAAATCGGCCTCGCGCTCGCCGACGCTGCCGAGCGCCCGCCCGCCGTCGTCGTCTGTGAGATGCTCGACGCCGAGACGGGCGGCGCCCGAACGCCCGCGGACGCCCGCGACTACGCCGCGGAGCACGGGTTCGTCTACGTCGAGGGGCGCGACGTCCTCGACGCGCTTCGTCGCTAACGAGGAACGTTCATTACGTCGGCCGAACATCGTTTCGCCATGCCCGGCTTCGACGAGATGCGTGCCGAACGCGACTCCCTCGACACCATCTGGATGAACGGCGAGTTCACCGACTGGGAGGACGCGACGACGCACGTCCTCACGCACGGCCTCCACTACGGCACCGGCGTCTTCGAGGGCGTCCGCTGTTACGACACCGAGAACGGCCCCGCGGTCTTCCGGTGGGACGACCACTTGGAGCGTTTCTTTGCCTCCGGGAAACCCTACGACATGGAGATCCCATTCTCGCGCGAGGAGCTCACCGAGGCGACGCTCGAACTCATTGAGCGCAACGACCTCGAGTCGTGTTACATCCGCCCCGTCGCATATTACGGATACGAGCAACTCGGCGTCTCTCCGGGTGATTGCCCCGTCGATGTCGCCATCGCCGCGTGGCCGTGGGGCGCCTATCTCGGCGAGGAGGCCCTCCAGAACGGCATCGACGTCATGATCTCCTCGTGGCGCAAGCACGCCTCCAGTCAGATCCCGACGAACGCAAAGACCACTGGCCTCTACGTCAACAGCCTCCTCGCCGGCGAGGAGGCCCGCCGCAACGGCTACGAGGAGGCCATCGTCCTCAACAAGGAGGGGAACGTCGCCGAGGGCCCCGGCGAGAACGTCTTCATGGTCCGCGACGGCGAACTCTACACGCCCTCGCTCTCCGAGAGCATCTTGGACGGGATCACCCGCGACACCGTCATCACCCTCGCCGAGGAGCGCGACATCCCCGTCCACGAGACTGCCATCTCGCGCGGCGAACTCAACACCGCCGACGAGCTCTTCTTCACCGGCAGTGCCGCCGAAGTCACCCCCATTCGCAAGGTCGACAACGTCGTCATCGGTGAGGGCACCCGGGGCCCCGTCACCGAAGCGCTCCAACAGGCCTTCTTCGACCTCGTCGATCGGACGAGCGACGAGCACGACGACTGGTTCACCTACATCTGAACCTTTTGCCGCGCGCCAGCATAGCTGGCGCTGGCAAAAGCTTCGCCAAAAGCCTTCCTCACCCCCGCCGGGGGTTCGTCGGCCCGGCGCTACGCGCCGGGGAACCGGCGACCTACCGGGTCCTGTCGGACCACTCGGTCGCCGGACGCTAGCCTAGCCGTTCGCTCCCTCCGTCATCGCTCGTCCACATTCAAGTACGAAGCCGGGACTACCCGGTTTCGTGACCTGAGAACCGCCGCGGGACGGGAAGAGAAATCGGCGACGCGCCGTCCCGTGAGACGTGGCGACGACCAGCGCGAGTCGTCGAGCGTGCGAGCGGTGAAACCGCGAGGACGCCGATGTGTCGCCTGTTCGCCCTTTCATCCGAGTCCCGCAGCTCTCACCGCTCGACAGTCCAGTCGCCCGAGGGGCGACCCTACGCTTCGCGGCGCAGGCGCTTCACGACGAACGCCTCGTCGAGATCTGCGAGGAACTGCCCGAGCTTCGGGCCCTGCTCCTCGTCGAAGAAGAGCCGATAGCCCGTCGTGAAGAAGTCGCCAATGTCGATGTCGTGGCGCTTCGCCGTCTCGTAGACCTCCCCTTGGAGCGTCTCGCCGTCCGGATCCTCGCTCTCGATGAAGTCGGCGAGGTCGTCGAGCGCCGTGGCGGTCGCCTCGTCCACCTCGACGTCGGGCATCTCGCGGCGCGCGATCCGGTAGTTGTACTGGTTGTCGGTGCGCTCGGCCCACTCGCGGGCGCGTTCGACGCGCTCGAGCGCGGCTTCGATCGACGCCTCGCTCGCGTCCGCGGGGATGTGACCCTCGCGGCGCGCGATCTCCTCGCGGAGCGCGGGATCCTCGGTCATCCCGAGGACGGCCGCGAACGTGTACGGGAGGCGGATCGGCCGTTCCTCGGGGACGTCCCCGACGACGAACGGGTAGATCCGCTCAGCGCGCTCGATTTCCCGCTCGCTCGCGTCCTCGACCTCGCCGTAGTAGAGGCGCTCGAAGCGATCGAACTCGTCGACGAGGAGGTCGATGCGCTCGGTGGAGAAGTCCCGCGCGCGCTTCGGGTCCTTCGTGAAGAAGTAGCGCAGGACGTCGCGCTCGACGAGCTCGAGGACGTCGGAGACGAGGACGACGTTCCCCGCCGAGGAGCTGAAGGGTTCGCCGTCGAGCGTGAACCACTCGTAGACCATCGGCGTGGGGGGGTCGATTCCGAGGATGGTCGCGGCGATGTCGGAACCGGATGGCCACGACCCCTCGGCGTGGTCCTTGCCGAACGGCTCGAAGTCGACGCCGAGCACCTGCCACTGCGCCGGCCACTCGAAGCGCCACGGGAGTTTGCCCTCGCGGAGCGTCGAGGTCCCGCGGTGCCCACAGCCTTCGATGGTCTGATCGCCCGCGTCCATGTCGGTACATTCGTAGTCGACCGTCCCGGCCTCGGCGTCGATGGCGGTCACCGTCTCCGTCACCTTCCCGCAGCTCTCGCAGATCGGGTTGAACGGGACGTAGGACTCATCCACCTTGTCCTGGTATTTCCCGAGGACGTCGCGCGCCTCGTCGGCGTTCGCGAGGAGATAGCGGGTGACGTCCGCTAGCTCGCCGTCCTCGTAGAGCGCGGTGTTCGAGACGGTCTCGACGTCGACGCCGAGGCGGTCGGCGGAGCGCTCGATGAGGTTCGAGAAGTGCGCGCCGTAGGAGTCACAGCAGCCGAAGGGATCGGGAATATCGGTGTACGGGTGTCCGAGGTTCCGTCCGAGCGCGCCCGCGTTCACATCGCCGAGATCGACGATGTCGCCGTCGAGATCGGCGAGCTTCCGGGGGAGTCCCCGGAGCGGGTCACGGTCGTCGGCGGTGAAGAGCTGACGGACCTCGTGGCCGCGCTCGCGGAGCACCTCCGCGACGTAATACCCCCGCATGATCTCGTTCATGTTCCCGAGGTGCGGGACGCCCGAGGGCGAGATACCGCCCTTGATGACGAGCGGGTCGTCCCCGCCACGCGACTCGACGGCGTCGGCGGCCTCGTCGGCCCAGAAGACGGCTTCGCCGGTGAGCGTTGCGTGCGGGTCGTACTCGTCGTCGCTCATTCGCCCTCGACCCAGTAATCCATCCCTGCGTCGCTCCCGTCCGGGACGATGTCGGTACCGTCGTGCTCGCCGCGGAGGACGGCGTCGAGGACGGCTGTCGGCTCCGTGCCGTCGAGGACGATCCCGCGGACGCGCGAGCGCTCGATGAGCTTCGCGGCGAGCAGGTCGACCGGTGCGGAACTCCCCGCGCTCATCTCGATGTCGGCGATGGCGTCGACGAGTTCGCCCGGCGTGATGCGGTCGTAGCGTTCCGCCGAGTCGTCGGTCTTCGGATCGGCGCTGAAGACGCCGGGGACGCTCGTCGCGTAAACGAGCAGATCGGCGTTCGTGTACTCCGCGAGCGCAGCGCTCACGGCGTCGGTCGTCTGGCCGGCCGTGACGCCGCCCATGATGGCGACGTCGCCGCGGCGCATCGCCTCGCCGGCCTCCTCGTAGCTCTCGGCCGGGCTGGGCGCGGCGTCATCGCCGAGCGCGGCGATGAGGAGCTGTGCGTTCAGCCGCGTCACCGAGATCCCGATGTCGTCGAGTTCGATCTCGTTCGCCCCGAGGTCGCGCGCGGTCTTGATGTAGTCGCGCGCGACGCCGCCGCCGCCGACGACGACGCCGACCGAACACCCGGCATCGACCAACTGGTCGATGACGTCGGCGTACTGCTCGACCCGTTCATGTGCCAAGTCGGGCGCGAGCACGCTCCCGCCGACGGAAACGACGACTCTCATACTATCGCCGGATAACCCTGTCGCGGCCTTAAGGGTTGCCAAGCGGCGATCAGGTGGGGCGTCGAAACGGACAAGCCGCGCGCCCCCCTCCCATGTCGTATGTACGTTCTCGACGTCGCGGCGCCGTCCGGTGACGAGTCGGCGACCGTCGTCGACGCGCTTCGCGATCGGTTCACCGACGAGGGTGCCGTCGCCGTCGTTCGCCGTGATTCGACGCTCGTTGACGCCGACGACGCTCACACGACCGTCCACCTCGGCGGGGGCCGTCGTCGCACCACCGCTTCCTCGCGCGCGTCGCTCACCGCGGTCCTCGACGACCTCGCCCGCGAGCACGACTCCGTGCTCACGGTTGGCTTCGCCGACGCCGCGCTTCCCCGACTCGCCGTCGGTGACGCGTCCGTCACCGACCCGCTCGTTCGCGTCGCCGACGCCGGGGCCCTCGATCCCGACGCGGTGTTGGCCGCCCTCCGCGGAACCGAACCCTACGAGTCGTTGGCGTCGCTCGTCGCGGCCGCGAAGCGGAGCGCCGACGAGCGGTTCGCCGGCGCGATCGCCACGTTCACGGGTCGCGTCCGCGCGCAGGAGGACGCCGACGACGCCCCGACGGAGGCCTTGGCGTTCGAGACGTACGCCGACGTCGCCGCCGCCCGACTCGACGACATCCGCACGGCCCTTGAGGCGCGCGAGGGCGTCCACGACGTGCTGCTTCACCACCGGACGGGCCGGATCGAGGCCGGCGAGGACATCGTCTTCGTCGTCGTGCTCGCTGGCCACCGCCGCGAGGCCTTTCGTGCCGTCGAGGACGGCATCGATCGCCTCAAGGACGAAGTGCCGATCTTCAAGAAGGAGGTCACGGTCGACGACGAGTTCTGGCGACACGAACGCGACGCTTGACGCCCGGGCAGCCGACCCGGCGGGCGCACGACCACCGAGCGACTCCCTGCGCGGCCGGTCGAACGATGATAATTTTCCAACACTACTCGGGTGATACAAAACTTCTTAGATATCCGTAAAACGTCTCGACCGATCTCGCTGATCCGTGAACGGTGCGTGAAACGATGTCGGCGACGGTTTTGACCCCGGAAAGAACGCGAAACCACACTAACGTTCCCCCCCTTATACCGTCGTCCGGTCCCAAGGGTGGGATAGCCATGAGCGCAACCGCGCAGTCCCCGACCGAGTCGGACGACAAGCAAACTCGGCTCCTCTCGTACCTGCGCGAGAAGGCGGCAGACGGCGAGCTCTACTTCAAGAGCAAGTTCATCGCCGACGACGTCGAACTCTCCACGAAGGAGATCGGCGCCCTGATGGCGAAGCTGAGTGACTCGACCGAGGACATCGACCTCGACATCGAGAAGTGGTCGTACACCTCTGCGACCACGTGGCGCGTCCAGCGCGCGTAGGACCACGTCCGTATCCGTCGTCGAGCACCGCCGCCGCCCGATCGCCCTCCACCGACGGCCGCGTCGGCCGTCGATTCGAAGCCCCTTTCTTCGCGTTCACCACACGTCGAGTCGTGTCGTTCGTCTCCGCGCTGACGTCCGCGATCCTCCCCGTTCTCCTCGTCGCCGGCGTCGGGTTCGTCCTCGGTCGCATCCGCGAGGTACAAGTTGACGCGCTCGGGACGGTCGCCGTCTACGTCCTCACGCCGTGCCTCGTTTTCTACAGTCTCGCCACGACGTCGCTCGGCAGCGGCGCGGTCGCCAAGATCGGTGCCGGCGTCTTCGGCTACGTCGCCGCCATGACCGTCGTCTCTTCGGTGGCCGCCCGCGCCCTCGGGGTTGACGAACCGCACCGCGGGGCGTTCGTGCTCAGCTCGACGTTCCCGAACGCCGGCAACTACGGCATCCCGCTCGCGCGTTTCGCGTTCGGCCCCATCGGACAGAGTGTCGCCGTCCTCTACATTGTCGCACAAGACGTCCTTCAGTACACGCTTGGGGTCTTTCTCGCGGCCCGCGGTGGCGAGACCGACCTGCGGGACTCCCTCACGCAGGTCTTCCGACTCCCCCTCCTCTACGGGCTCCTTGCGGCCGGACTCGCGCGGTACCTCGACGTCGTCCCCGCGACCGACACCGCGCTGATGCAGACGGTCCGGCTCGTCGGCGACGCTGCGATCCCGGTCATGTTGCTCATGCTCGGGATCCAGCTCGCTAACACGCGCTCCGGTCCGTCCGTCAGTCGTGCGGGCGTCCCGACCGCGCTGAAACTCGGCGTCGCGCCCCTCGTTGCGCTCGTCCTCGCGCTCGCCCTCGGATTCGCCGACCGCGACGTCGCGCGCGTCTTCGTCCTTGAGTGCGCGATGCCCGCAGCCGTCACGCCGCTCGTCCTCACCATCGAGTTCTCCGGCGACGCCGGGACGTCGTTCTCCGCCCCGGAGTACGTCAGCACCGTGATCTTTACGACGACGGTCTGTAGCGTCGCCACCCTCGCCGTGCTGATCTGGGCACTCGGCGCGGGGCTTCTCTGGATTTAAACCGCCGCATCCCCTGCATCCGGTATGCCCGCCGACCCGCCCGACGACGCGCCCGCCGCCGGTGCGCTCTCGTCGGTGTTCTCCGTCTACGAGGTCGCGCGCGACGGCGAGACGGTCGTCTACTACGGTGAACCGCTCGTTGATCGCCACACCCTCCAGCGCACCGTCCTCCCGCTCTTCCGCGACCACGGCTACGACGTCCGGATCGAGGAGCGCCCGGGCGAAGTCACTCTTGCGGCGACGCCCGCGCGCGACGACGCCGCCTCGGACGCGCGGTTTCCGTGGACCAACGTTGCCCTCGCGGCGCTCACGGCGCTCACGACGCTCTATGCGGGCGCGCAGTGGTACTACGTTGACGACCTGCTCTCCGTCGACGTCCTCCGTGCGATTCCGTTCGTCCTCGCAGTGATGGGCGTCCTCGGCGTCCACGAACTCGGCCACTACGCCATGACGCGGTACCACGGCGTCGATGCCACCCTCCCCTACTTCATCCCGATCCCGTTTTCGCCGATCGGCACGCTCGGCGCGGTCATCCGGATGCGCGGGATCATGCCGGACCGCGACGCGCTCTTCGATATCGGGGTCGCCGGCCCGCTCGCCGGCCTCGTCGCCACGGTCGTCGTGACCTCGGTCGGCCTGCTTCTCCCGCCGATCAGTGTTCCCGCGGTTCAGACGGGCGGGATCGCCATCGGCTTCGGCGACCCGCCGCTCCTCCGCTTCATCGCGTGGGCGCTCGACCAACCGCTCTCATACGGCGAGGGGCTCGCCGTGAACCCCGTCGTCTTCGGTGGGTGGGTCGGGATGTTCGTCACCTTCCTCAACCTCCTCCCGGCCGGTCAACTCGACGGCGGCCACGTGATGCGCGCCGTCTTCGGCCCCGCCTACGAGCGCGCCGCCCCGCTCGTCCCTGCCGCACTCTTCGGCCTCGCCGCGTACGTCTACGCCGTCCGCGGTGCGACAAACGCCGCCGTCGTCTGGGTGATGTGGGGTCTCATCACGTCCTTCCTCATCTTCCGGGGCGCCGCTCGGCCGCTCGAAGAGAACGCCCTCGACACGCGACGTCTCGCCGTCGCCGCGATCACTTTCTTCGCGGGACTGCTCTGCTTCATGCCGGTTCCGATCCGCATCATCGGCTAAGCAGGGACCACACTATCCGCCGTGGACGCCGGGAGACGTCATTCACCGTGCGTGTAGCCCTGATCCGCGAGCGTTTCACCGTCCATCGTCACGCCCGCCTCGATGACGTCGCCGACGACGGCCAGCGGCACGTCGAGCGCTGCCCGTGCGGGTGCAACCTCCTCCGGCGGGAGCGTACACACTAACTCGAAGTCCTCACCGAACGTGATCGCCCGCGCCAGCCGATCCTCGCCGCGGAGCGCGTCGTGAATCGGGATAGACGTGCCCTCGACCGCAAACCCGACGCCCGATGCCTCCGAGAGCTGGTGGAGTGAGCGCGCCAGCCCGTCGCTCGAATCCATCATCGCGCTCGCGCGTCCGTTCAGCGCGACACCCGCTCGAACGCGCGGTGTGAAGCGGAAGAGCTCGTTCGCCCGCTCGGTCTCACCCGTCTCGAAGGCGTCGAGCGCCGCGGCGCTCCGTCCCAGCGTGCCCGTCACCGCGATTACCTCGCCCGCGCTCGCGCCGTCGCGCGTCACGGGCGTGCGCGTCTCCCCGAGCGCCGTCGTCGCCACCGTGAACTCATCGTGGCCGTCGAGATCGCCACCCACGTACTCGGCCTCGACGCGCTCGCAGACGTCGAGCGCCCCGCGCACGAACGCCCCGACGTCGTCCGGGGCGAACGTTGGGGCGCCGTAGACACCGAGCGCACCCGTCGCGGCCGCGCCCATCGCCGCGACGTCCGACAGCGACGCCCCGACCGCGCGCCACCCAGCCGTGTAGCGCGACGTCCCCGCGGGGAAATCCGTCGTCTCGTGGAGCATGTCGATCGTCACGACCGTCTCCCCGAGTACCGCCGCGTCGTCGCCCGCCGCGTCCACGAGGTCGCCGACGAGGTCGAGCGCGGCCCGTTCGTCCATACCGACACCCCGGCGGCCGCCGGCAAAACGCCACCGCTTCGCACGTCACTGATCGGTGCGTCCCGCGGCGCGGTCGGTGCCTTTAGGCGCCCGCCCGCTGTCGGTCCGGGCGAATGGAGTTCGATTCGCGCGCGATCGCCGCCGGGTTCGTCGCCGTCGCCGCCGTTCTCGGCCTGCTCCTCTGGGTCGTCGGTGTCGACGACATTGCCCACACGCTCGCCCTCCTCGACATCCGCACGTTCGCCGTCGTCCTCGCCGTCGGTCTCGCGTGGCTCCTCGCGTGGGCGCTCGCGCTCCGGCGCGTCCTCGACGCCCTCGGCGTCGCCGCGAGCGCGTGGGACGCCTTCCTCCTCTACGCCGCCGCAGCCTTCGCCAACAACGTCACGCCGTTCGGGCAAGCCGGCGGCGAGCCATTCAGTGCGCTCCTCATCTCGCGCGCCACCGAGAGCGAGTACGAGACCGGTCTCGCCGCCATCGCGAGCGTCGACACCCTCAACTTCGTCCCCTCCATCGTCTTCGCGCTCGTCGGCCTCACCTACTACGTCGCGCGCTTCGCGACCGGTGACCGCATCGGCCTCGTCTTCGGCGTCGTCGTCGCCCTCGCGGTCACCGTCCCCCTCGTTGGCTACCTCGTCTGGCGCCACCGCGACGCCGTCGAACATCGCCTCGTCGGCCTCGTCCACCCCGTCTGGGCGCGCCTCGGTCGCTACCTTCCCGGGATCTCCGCGCCTCGCCGCGAGGCCGTCCGCCGGCGCGTCGACAGCTTCGTCCGCTCGATCGAGCGCGTCGCCACCAGCCGCCGCGATCTCGTCGTCGCCGTCGGCTGGTCCACACTCGGGTGGCTCTGCCTCTGTCTCGCGCTCTACCTTTCGCTGTGGGCGCTCACGCCCGCGACGACTGTCGACGCTGCCATCGTCTTCGTTGCCGTCCCCGTCGCTACCATCGCGAGCGTCACGCCCCTCCCCGGTGGTGCCGGGGGCGTCGAGGCCGCGCTCGTCCTCCTCCTCGTCCCCACGACGGGGGTCACCGCTGCGACAGCCACGTCCGCCGCGCTCGTCTTTCGTGCCGCCGTCTACTGGGCGCCTACCGTCGCGGGCGGCGGCGCGGCGGCGTGGCTCGAACTCCGCGCGAGGCGCTAACGATGGCTTTAACCCTCGCCACCGACCAAAACAGCGTAATGGCAACCCTCTACGATGCCCCGACGGACGAGCTCATCGACGCACTGACCGAGGAACTCGACGACGTCGTCGAGGCCCCCGAGTGGGCCGCGTTCGCCAAGACCGGCCACGACCGCGAGATGCCCCCACAGCAGGACGACTTCTGGGCGCGCCGCGCCGCCAGCCTCCTGCGAAAGGTCGCTGTCGACGGCCCCGCCGGCGTCGAGCGACTCAGCACCGAGTACGGCTCCCTGACGAAGGGGTCGACGCGCTACCGCGTCGCCCCCCGACAGAAGACTGATGGCTCCAAGAACATCATCCGGACCATCCTCCAGCAGCTCGAGGACGCCGACCTCGTGCAACAGCAGGGCTCCGAGGGCCGCATCGTCACCGGTGAGGGCCGCAGCCTCCTCGACGACACCGCCGGCGACGTCCTCGAAGAACTCGACCGCCCCGAACTCGAACGCTACGCATAACGACCTTTTGCTGTGAGCGCCCTCCGGGCGCTCTGGCAAAAGCTCGGCCAAAAGCCCAGCGCACCTCCTTCGGAGGTGCTTGGGCCGAGAGCTTCGCGCTCGGTGGCTTCGCGAGTAAGCACCGCGAACGAGCGTGATCGGAGCGGCGAAGCCGCTCCGGAACCGCGACCCTACCGGGTCCTAACGGACCGCTCGGGTCGTGGACGATTGGCTCGCGCGGTTCGCGGGTTCGAGCCCTGATCGCCCCCTAACCGCTCCCGACGCGTGGCCTCGTCAGCCCGCGTGCGTCGGACCGCGACACGATGTGTGTCGCGGCACCCCGCTCGTAGAGGGAGTTCCCGTTTTCGTCTCACCGTTCTGCATATGCGAGCCGGCAGCTCGCGGATTTTTCCGTGAGGGTTTTGCCAGGAGCGGTCGTGGCGGCGGTTCTCGGGCCGTGGCGGTTGTCCTTCCCTCGTCCGCGAGCGCGGAGCGCTCGCGCATTTTTGGTCCAGCTTTTTCGAGGAGCGGGTCGCGGAGCGACTCCGACGAGCAAAAAGGTGGGGCTCCTAAGCCTTTTTCCCGCTCGAACGCCTACGATGGCGTATGAGCGAGAACCCGGATGACGACCGACTGGAGGAGCTTCGCAAGCAGAAACGCGAGCAGCTCAAACAACAACAGCAGGGCGGTGGCGGCAACGCGGCCGGGAACCCGGAGGCCCAGCAGCAGGCCCAACAGCAGGCCGAGGAGCAAAAGCAGGCGATCCTCCGCCAGTATCTCTCGGACGGCGCACGTCGTCGATTGAACTCGGTGAAGATGAGCAAGCCCGACCTCGCGGAGCGCGTCGAACAGCAAGTCGTCGCCCTCGGTCGGTCCGGGCGCTTGCAGGATCAACTCGACGAGGAGCAGATGAAAGAGCTGCTACGCGAGCTGAAGCCGGATTCGAAGTCCTTCGACATCTCGCGCCGATAGGAGACGGAACGTTTTCCGCACTCGGCGGGGTCGGACCTGTATGGTCCCCGGTCTCCTCCCCGCCGTCGCGGCCGCGCTGCTGTGGGGCGGCTATCTCTACTCACTGAAACGCTATTTCTCGGGCTACTCGGGCGCGGTTATCGCCGTCGTGGTCAACACGGCCGCGACCGCGTGGTACCTCCCGGGAGCGTACGCCTACCTCGGTAGTCTCCCGACCGTGCCGTCGCTTCCCCCGACCGGGATCGCGGTCGTCCTCGTCACGGTCGGATTCGCGGCGCTCGGGTTCCTGACGGTGACGCGCGCGCTCGCAGCGGGCGACGTGACGCTCGTCGCTCCGGTGGCGAAGATCGTGCCCGTGTTCGTCCTCCCACTTGAAGTTCTCCTCCTCCCGGTGGCGCTCGGACCGTTACAGGTGGTGGGAATCGGCGTCGTGACGGCGGCGGTCTATCTCGCCAACTACGAGGGGGGTCGGCTGCTTGATCCGCTTCGGAACCTCACGGACTCTCGCGCGGTGCAACTCGCGTTGGTCTCAGCGGCGTGTTACGGGGTGAGCGACGTGGCGAAGCGTGTCGCGCTCCAGGACGTCGGCATCTCCGCGGCGTTCTGGGTGATCGTGAGCCTGCTCGGACCAGTACTGTTCCTTGCGCCGATCGCGGTCCGCGACTGGCCGGAGACGGGGCTCCGCGCGGACCTGCCGAAATTCGTCGGGATCGCGGTCGTCGTCGCCCTCGCGCGCGTAACGACGGCGCTGTCGTTCTCGGTGACGTCCGCGAGCGTGGCGGCGACGGTCATCAACGCCCAGTCGATCGTCGCGGTCGTCCTCGGCGGCGTCCTCCTCGCCGAGGAGGGTTTCCGGACGCGCCTGGCGGCCTCGGCGCTTGCCGTCGGTGGGATCGCACTGCTCGCGCAGTGACGGCGTCGAAGGACAGGCTTCAAGCGCGTCCCGGGCCAACTCTGGCGTATGTACGACCGACTTAAGGGCTTCCGGGATTTCTACCCCGGCGAGATGCGCGCTCGGCGGCAGGCGATGGACGCCGTTGAGGACGCGGCCCGCCGCTACGGCTTCCGCGAGATCGGAACGCCGGCGCTCGAACGCGCGGAGATGTGGACGGACAAGTCGGGCGGCGACATCGTCACCGAACTCTATGACTTCGAGGATCAGGGTGGCCGACACGTCACGTTGACGCCCGAGCTGACGCCGACGGTAGCGCGGATGGTGGTGGCGAAACAGCAGGCGCTCTCGAAGCCGATCAAGTGGTACTCGACGCGAGACTTCTGGCGCTACGAGGAGCCCCAGTCCGGACGCAACCGGGAGTTCTATCAGACGAACGTCGACCTCTTCGGGTCGACCGAACCCGAGGCGGACGCTGAGGTGTTGGCGACGGCGGCTGACGCGCTCACTACCCTCGGACTGACGGACGACGACTTCGAGTTCCGCGTGAGCCACCGCGACGTCCTCGGCGGCGTGCTGAACAGCTTCGACGCGGACGTCCAGATCCGGGACGCGATCCGGGTCGTTGACAAGCGCGCGAAACTCGACTACGACGACTACGTCGATCGGCTCGCGGGCACGGGGCTCTCCGTCTCGCAGGCGGAGGCCTTCGACGACGTGATCGCGTCGAACGATCTCGACGAACTCGTGGCCTTCGCGGACACGGAGCGCGTGACGGCCGCCGTCGAGAACCTCCGTGCGGTGCTCGCTGCGACCGAGGACTACGGCGTGCGCGACTACGTCGACGTCTCGCTGACGACGGCGCGCGGCCTCGATTACTACACGGGCGTCGTCTTCGAGTGCTTCGACGCCACGGGCGAGGTCGGCCGCTCCGTCTTCGGCGGCGGACGCTACGACGACCTCATCGAGTCCTTCGGCGGCCAACCCACGCCGGCCGTCGGGTTCGCAACGGGCTACTCCACGCTCCCGCTACTTCTGGAGCGCGCGGGCGTTTGGCCCGTCGAGGAGGTCCGGACGGACTACTACGTCCTGCAGGTCGGCGACGTTCGCGCGGAGGCCTCGCGCGTCGCTCGCGACCTCCGCGCGCGCGGGCACGTCGTCGAGACCGACGTCTCGGGGCGCTCCTTCGGGTCGCAGATGAATTATGCTGATTCCATCAACGCCGAGACGGTCGTCATCGTCGGCGAACGCGACCTCGCGGAGGGTAACGTCACGGTGAAGGACATGGCGTCGGGTGACCAGACGCAGGTCCCCATCGAGTCGTTCCCCGGCGAACACGAAGAACCGCGGTACGACGACGTCGCGTAGGAATGCGCCGCGCGTTCCGACTCGCCTACGACGGCCGGCCGTTCCACGGCTTCCAGCGCCAACCGGACGTCCCGACGGTGGCGGACGCGCTCTTCGACGCCCTGCGCGAGCACGGCATCCTCGACACGAACGCGGCCAAACCGTCCGGGTATGCGGCCGCGGGGCGGACGGACGCAGGCGTCTCCGCGCTCGCACAGACGGTCGCGTTCGACTGTCCGGCGTGGCTGACGCCGCGGGCGCTGAACGCCGAACTCCACGATGCCGTGTGGGCGTGGGCCCACGCGGACGTCTCCGATGAGTTCCACGCGACGCACGATGCCGTCGCGCGCGAGTACGTCTACCACCTGTTCGCACCGGATGCCGACCGCGAACGCGCCCGTGACGCTGCCCGACGGCTCTCCGGCGTGCACGACTTCCACAACATGACCAGTGACGACACCGGGACGGAGCGCGACCTCGCGCTGTCGGTCGAACCCGACGGGGACTTCCTCGTCCTGCGGGCGCGCGCCGGTGGCTTCCCCAGAGGGTTCGTCCGCCGCGTCGCGTCGCTCGTGCGGAGTGTGGCGACGGGCGCGGCCCCACCGTCGAAAGTCGAGCGCGTCCTCGCCGCCGAGTCGCTCCCGGGCCCGGAGGGCGTCCCGGAGGCGCCGCCCGGCCCGCTCGTTCTCGCGAGCGTCGATTACGACGGACCGGCCTTCGAGCGCGACGAGCGTGCGGCCCGCGACACGCGCGCGTTCTTCGCCGACGAGCGCGCCACACACCGTGCGCTCGCCCGCGTCGCGGGTACCGTCGCCGACGGCGTCACGGGGCGGTGAGGAACGCTTAACAGCGCCGCGGAACCTGTTTTCGTCAATGAGTACCGTCCCTGAGCGCGAGGAGATCGACCCGGCGGACAAGTGGGATCTGGAGAGCGTCTACGACTCGGTCGAGGCATGGGAAGACGACTTCGAGGCGGCGAAGGCGGGCATCGAGGAGTTACGCGAGTACGAGGGACGCGTCGCCGAGGACGGCGAAACGCTCCTCGAGTTCTTGGCGGCCTACGAGGACGTCGCGCGGACCGTCTCGACGCTCGCGGCGTACGCCCGGATGCGCGCTGACGAGGACACGCGCGATCAGGAGGCCCAAGCGCTGAAGTCCCGTGGTTCCGCGCTCGCCTCGAAGCTCTCTTCCGCCACGTCCTTCCTCGAACCCGAACTACAGTCGCTCGATCGCGAGGAACTCGATCGGATGGTCGATGCGACCGACGGCCTCGAACTTTACGAGCATTACCTCGACGACGTCTTCCGGATGAAGGCGCACACGCGCTCGGCGGAGGTCGAGGAGGTCATCTCGGAGTTCGGCGAGGTGATGGGTGCGCCCGGCGAGGTGTACGGGATGCTCACGAACGCCGACTTGGAGTTCCCGACGGTCGAGGGGCCCGACGGCGAGGACGTGACGATCACGCAGGCGAACCTTACGACGCTCCTGCAGGAGCGCGACCGGGCGTTCAGGCGAACGGTCCACGAGTCGTTCTACGACCGGCTCTCGGAGGTGCGTAACACGATCGGCTCCTCGCTACAGTACTCGACGAAGGCGGACGTCAAACGCGCGCAGGTACGCGGGTACGACACGGCGCGCGAGGCGGCGCTCGACGGGCCGAACATCCCCGTTGAGGTGTACGACAACCTCGTGGAGACGGTGCGGGAGAACCGCGACGCGCTCCATCGCCACGCCGAGTTGAAACGCCGGGCGCTCGACGTCGATGAGTTGGAGATGTGGGACCTCTACATGCCGCTGACGGACGCCGAGGAGCCAGAAATCGACTACGAGACGGCTTGTGACTACGTCGTCGAGGCCGTCGCGCCGCTCGGTGAGGACTACCAGGAGCGCGTCGCCGAGGGCCTCGACTCGGGGTGGGTGGACGTCTACGAGAACAAGGGGAAACGCTCCGGGGCGTACTCCGGCGGAACGTACGACACCCAGCCGTTCATCCTGATGAACTACCAGGGCGACCTCGACTCCGTCTACACGCTCGCGCACGAACTCGGCCACTCGCTACACAGCCAACTGTCGAGCGAGCACCAGCCGTACGTCTACAACGACTACGAGATTTTCGTCGCCGAGGTTGCCTCCACGGTGAACGAGAGCCTGCTGACGCACTACCTGCTGGAGCACACCGACGATCCGGCGCTGCGCGCGCACGTGCTCGACCAGTACCTCGAACGCTTCCGCTCGACGCTGTTCCGCCAGACGCTGTTCGCGGACTTCGAGCACACCATCCACACGATGGAGGAGAGTGGCGAGCCACTGACGCCGGACGCCCTCGATGCGGCCTACGGCGACCTCAAACGCGAGTTCTACGAGCCGGCACACGTCGACGACCGCATCGTCCGCGAGTGGATGCGCATTCCTCACTTCTACTACAGCTACTACGTCTACCAGTACAGCACGGGGATCAGCGCCGCGGTTGCGCTCACGCAGGACATCCTTGCGGGCGACGCGGACGCCGCGGAGGCGTACGTCGACTTCCTCACCCGCGGGTCGACGGCGTACCCGCTCGAACTGCTGCAGGACGCGGGCGTCGACATGTCCTCGCCAGCCCCCATCGAGTCCGCCATCGGCGTCTATCGCGATTATCTCGACCGTGCGGAGGACCTCCTGCTCTGAGGGACGCCGCGGGTGTGCCCGTGACCCAAAGGGACTTCTTTATGCGGTGCTTATCCCGGCCAACGGATGTCTCGTAGCCCTACTCTCCCCGACCGGCCGACGCTCGAGCTCGATCCCGAATCGAGCCCGGAAGAGCGGTTGGCGGCGCTCAGAGACCACCTCCGCCAGCTGGCCGACGTCAATGACCAGCTCCAAGAGCAGCTGTCGGCGGTGCGGGATCACCGCGCCGACCTCCGCGAGGAAGTCGACGACCTCCAGCGCGAGAACGAGACGCTGAAGACGGCGTCACTCTATCTCGCCACCGTCGAGGACCTCTCCGAGGACGGCGCCGTGGTGAAACAGCACGGGAACAATCAGGAGGTCCTGACGGACGTCTCCGATCGGACCCGCGAGCGCGTCGAGGTCGGCGACCGCGTCACGATCAACGACTCGTTCAGCATTCAGGACGTTCTCGACGACGAGACGGACGCCCGCGCGCAGGCGATGGAGGTCGATCAGTCGCCCTCCGTCGAGTACGCGGACATCGGCGGTCTCGACGAGGAACTCCGCGAGGTGCGGGAGGCCGTCGAGGACCCACTCGTCAACCCCGAACAGTTCGACATCGTCGGCGTCGAGCCGCCGAGCGGCGTGCTCCTCCACGGCCCGCCGGGCACGGGGAAGACGATGATGGCGAAGGCCGTCGCCAACGAGACGGACGCGACGTTCATCAAGATGGCCGGCAGCGAACTCGTCCAGAAGTTCATCGGCGAGGGTTCGCGGCTCGTCCGCGACCTCTTCGACCTCGCGGAGCAGGAGGAACCCGCGATCCTCTTCATCGACGAGATCGACGCCGTCGCCGCCGAGCGCACGGACTCGAAGACCTCGGGCGACGCCGAGGTCCAGCGGACGATGATGCAGTTGCTCAACGAGATGGACGGCTTCGACGAGCGCGGCGACATCCGCATCATCGCCGCCACCAACCGCTTCGACATGCTCGATTCGGCCATCCTCCGTCCGGGTCGCTTCGATCGCCTCATCGAGGTGCCCGAACCCGACCAGGCGGCCCGCGAGCGCATTCTCGACATCCACACCCGTGGGATGAACCTCGCCGAGGCCGTCGACTACGCGGCGCTCGCGCGCGACACCGAGGGCTTCAGCGGCGCGGAACTCGAATCCCTCACCACCGAGGCCGGCATGTTCGCCATCCGCGACGGCCGCGAAACCGTCACGATGGCGGACTTCGAGGATGCCTTGGCGAAGATCCAGCGCGAGGAGGAGAACGGGACGCCCGGCTACGCCGCGTACGTCCAGTAACGCGCCCTCGGATCGACAGTTCTTCACTCGTCTCGATCGATCAACGCCGTATGGCTACGATACGCGTCGTCTGGGGGACGGGGACGGCCCCCACGGCGATGGCCGCCTACGACGCGGCGCTCGCCGACGCGAACGTCCACAACTACAACCTCGTCGCCGTCTCCTCCGTGATCCCTGCCGACGCCGACGTCGAGGCGGTCGGTACTGCGCCCGACCTCGGGCCGCCGGGTGAACGCCTGACGGTCGTGGAGGCGCACGCGAACGCCGCGGGCCCGCGTCACGTCTCCGCGGGTCTCGGGTGGTCGTGCGAGCCGAACGGTCCGGGGCTCTTCTACGAAGTCGCGGACGAGACCGATCCCGACGACGTCGCAACCCGGGTTCGCGCCGGCCTTGAGGCGGGGCGCGACCTGCGCGACTGGGCGTTCGACGGCGAGCACGTCGAGACGGCGACGGTCAGGGCCGACACGGGCGAGTACGCCGCGGCGGTCGTCGTCGCCTGTTACGGCGCGAGCGACCCCATCCTCTGAGGGGCGAAGGCCTTTCAACCGCGTAGCCCCTGGTCGTGGGTATGAACGGCAACACGCCGTACGCCGGACCGGGCGGGAACCCGACGGACGACGACGAGGCGGCGTTGACGCCGGAGCAGCGTCGGGCGCTCCGCGACAGTCTCGCGCGGATCGCCGCCGAGACCCGCGAGTATCTCCCCGACGAGTACGTCGTCGGGGCGGAGATCGGGCAGAGCCAACAGGGGACGCGCGCAACGGTCGCCGTCCGGCCGCCCGCGGGGAACCCCGTTAGCGCCGGGTTCACGCCCGAGTTCGGCGAGGACGGCTCCGATCTCGTGCCCGCGGAGGAACGCGCGGAGGTCGCACAGGGCCTCGCGGCGTCCGCCGCGCTCCAGGTGAAACAGGCGTTCCGCAAGCGCTCGGACGATCCGATCGCGAAGTAATCAGCTCGGTCGCTGACCGCCCCCGCGTTCGATAGGGGGATCGCCGAAGATCGCGTAGCCGAGCGTACAGAGCGCGCCGACGCCCCCGGCCGCAACGCCGGTCGAGGTGCTGATCCCGGTCGCCAGCGCGGCGATCGCTCCCGCGAGGAGGGCGAGCGGGATCGCGGCGAGCACGAGGTCGTAGCGCGTCGCCATCGGTTCGCTCGCGGTGCGCTCGATGGAGCGTGGGTCGTCGCTCGACATCGCTACTCGGACGAATCTACGGACGCCGCGTCGGAAAACGTTACGGCGACTGTCAGGTCACTACTTCCCCCAGAAGGGGTCGCGTTTGCGCTGCGTTTCGAGATACTGGTGGAGCGCTTCGCGTTCGTCCGCCGGGATCTCCTCTAAGAGCTCCTGCTCGAGGACCTTCGCGTGTTTCTCGGGGAGGTCGACCCAGAGCTCGTCGCCCTCGTCGATGCCGCGGCCGACGGTCGGGCCGTCGATGCTGACGGCGACTTCGTTGCCGGCCCGGACTTCGTCGACGTCCTCGCCCTGGTCCTGGATGCCCTTCACGACGCCGACGCGCTCGATCTCGTTGCCGTCGAAATAACCTACAGGCGTGTTGCGCCTGAGAGTGCCCGAGAGCACTTCGACGCCGACGACGGCGGGGTCGGACTGACGGAAGACGTGGTCCGAGAGGATGCGGAAGCGTGCGGGACGCATCACGTTCTCGAAGACAGCCTCCTTCTGCCGTCGTTCGATGTCCTCGACGAACGCCTCGTACTCCTCGACGAGCTGATATATAACGTCGCTGCGGAACATCTCGACGTCGTCCTGCTCCGCGCGGTCGGCGGCGTCGCCGAGCGTGTCGACGTTGAAGCCGAGGATGGCGCGGTACTCCTCCTCCTCGACGGTGGTCGCCATCGCCACGTCCCGCGGGGCGATGTCGCCGACTTCGGCACGCATGATCGGGATCTCGGCCTCCTCCAAGGCGTTCGCCATCGCTTCCAGACTGCCGAGCGTGTCGGCCTTCACGACGACGCCCTCCTCGCCGGTGTCGACGGCGACTTCAGCGAGTTCCGCTTGGACGTCCGCGATGACGTCGTCGAGGTCGCGCCCGCGGACGGCGCGGATCGGTGCGCCCGCGATGGCGTCGTCGAGGTCCGGGGCAGCGATCTTCACGCCGGCCGCGGCCGCGATCTCGTCCACCTTCTCGAAGCGACTCTCGGTGCGGATCTCCGCGAGTGGTCGGGGTTTGAGGAGCGCGCGGACGTCCGTGACGATGGGACCGTTGACCCCGCCGACGACGACCGTGTCGTCCGCCCGAACGGTTCCGTCGTAGAGGATGACGTCGAGCGTCGTCCCGAAGCCCTGTTCGTCCTTGACTTCGAGGACAGTTCCGGCACCCGGCCCCTGCACGTCGATCTCCATGTCCTCCTTCATGTAGCGCTGGGCGAGGCCCATGAGGACGGCGAGCAGGTCCGGGATGCCTTCGCCGGTCATCGCCGAGACGGGGACGACGCCGACGTTCGAGCGGAAGTTCTGGACGCGCCAGTAGAAGTCGGAGGTGAACCCGGCGTCGGAGAGTTCGCCGATGATCTCGTAGAGCTTCTCGTTGAACTGCTGTTCGACGCGGTCGCTCTGGGCGTCGAGGCTCTGTTGGATCGGGGCGTCCTCGTGGACCTGCCAGCCCGGGATCGTGTCGACCTTGTTCGCGGCGACGACGAACGGCGTTTGGGAGTCAGCGAGGATCTTGATCGCTTCTTCCGTTTGGGGTTGGAAGCCGTCGTTCACGTCGACGACGAGGATGGCGATGTCCGCGAGCGCACCGCCGCGCGAGCGTAGCGTGGTGAACGAGTGGTGACCCGGCGTGTCGATGAAGAGCAGCCCGGGGAGATCGAACTCCGTGGGATCGACGAGGCTGCCCGCGACCTCGCTCACGACGTCGAGCGGGACGGCAGTCGCGCCGATGTGTTGCGTGATGGCGCCCGCCTCCCCCTCGATAACGGTGGAGCCCCGAATCTTGTCCAGTAGGCTGGTCTTCCCGTGATCGACGTGCCCGAGAACGGCGACGATGGGGGTTCTGAGTCCCCCGTGCTGTTGTGTATCTCCCGACATTGAAACCCACGCCAGAACGGCTGTTATCCGAAATCAGCAGATAGGGACAGGTAAATCCCCCGATCGGTCCCGTCACCCGCGCACGACCAGCGCGGCCCCGGCGACGACGAGGGCCGCCGCGACGCCGAGCCGCGGCGTCACGCGCTCCTCGTCCTGGAGGAAGAGCGCCGCGCCCGCGACGACGAATAGCGTGCTGACGCCGAGGAGCGGCGTGACGACGGCGACCGGTGCCCGACCGAGCGCCGCGTAATACGCCCCGAGATAGGCGGTGTTGGCGACGCTCGCCGCGAGAAGCCAGCGGTTCGCGCGCAGTCGCCACGCGGTCCCGTCGCGCCACCGTCGCCATGCGACGTACGCCACGTAGCCGAGCGACGCAGCGACGACGCGCACGGTGAGGCCGACGAGCGGCGTCGTCCCCGTCGCCAGTCCCAGCTTGGTGAAGATCGGGTCGATGCCGAGGAAGAGCGCGGCGGCGAGCGGATAGGCGAGAGCCGCTCGGAGTCGACTGCCCGATGCGGTCGCCGCCGTCGCCCGCGAGTCGAAGGCGACCACTGCGCCGCCGAGGACGAGGAGTGCGACGCCCGCGGCGAGCGTGAGCGTGAGGGATTCGTCGAGCGCGACCACCGCGACGCCGGCGGCGAAGACGGGGAAGAGCGCCTTCAGCGGTTCCGCGCGGCTGGCGCCGAGGCGCGCGATCCCGGTGAAGTAACAGAAGCGCGCGATGAGCGACCCGAGGAGGCCGGCGACGGCGAACGCCGCGACGGCGCCCGGGGTAAGTCCGTAGTCCGGGTACGCGACGACGCCCGCGACGGGGACGAGGACGAGGAGGTTGACCCCGAACATCGCCGCGACGACGTCCGTGACACGGTGCGTCTTCGTACCGAGCCTGACCGTGAGGCTCTGGACGGCGAGACAGAGCGCGCCCAGTACCGCGAACGCGGCGCCGATGAGGGTGTCGGACATCCGGGCCGACCTCCGTGACGGCGGTGCTTAACGCTCGTGGACGAGGCCGCGCAACGCCGGGTCATCGCATCCCCCCGCCGCGGCGGTGTGGAGGTTTTAAGACGAACCGCGGCCACAGACACGGGTATGGCCGACATCCTCGCCGAGAACCTCTCCGGGAAGGCAGTCATGGGGTCGGACGGGACCGAACTCGGGATGCTGTACAACATCACGATGAACCTCAAGAGCGGGGCGCTCGCGGACCTGCTCGTCGAGCAGACGGAGGAGACGAACCAGATCGACCTCGACTTCCCGACGGACGACCACGGGCGCTATCGCATCCCCGTCGGACACGTGCAGGCGGTCAAGGACTATATCGTCATCGATCGCTAGTGCACGTCCTCGATTCGTCGGCGTTCATCGACGAGTACGACGTCGACGGGCCGGCGGCGACCGTGCCGGGCGTCCGCGAGGAACTGCAGGACGCTGCGAGCTACCGGCTCACCGCCCTTGAGGGGTCGGGCATGCGCGTGCACGTCCCCGACGAGGCCGCCGTTCGGCGTGTCGAGGACGCCGCAACGCGCACCGGCGACGCGGACGTCCTCTCCGAGACGGACGTGCGCGTGCTCGCCGCGGCCCTCGAACTCGACGCCGTTCTCGTCACGGACGACTACGCGATGCAGAACGTCGCCGACGCGTTGGATTTCGCCGTCGAGGGCGTCTCGAAGGACGGGATCACCGAACGCCGCGACTGGAACTTCCAATGCCAGGGCTGTGGCCGCGAGTTCGACGAGGACCGCGAGCGCTGTCCCATCTGTGGCTCCGACCTCGCGCGAAAGAACCCGAGCTAGAGCGCGGCGACGAACAGCGCGCCGAACTGGATCGCGTCGTAGCCGCCGTGGGCGAGCGCTGCCGCGACGACGCTGTCAGTGCGCTCGTAGACGACCCCCAACACGAGCGCGACGCAGCAGAGCCGCGCGAGCGTGATGCCGAGCGCGACCGCGCTCGTCCCGGGCGTCGCGTAGGCGGGGAGGTGGACGAGCGTGAAGACGACGCTGGCGAGGACGACCGCGCCGCGCCGCGAGAAGGCACCATAGAGGCGCTTCTGAACGACGTTCCGCATCAACAGCTCCTCGCCCGGCCCGACGAACAGCAGCGAGACGGGCACGAGTAAGAGCCCGAGCCACGGGGTATCGCGGATCGCAGCGACCGTTCCGTGCGTCGCGTTTCCGACCCCGAGCGCGCCCGCGAGGACGCCGGTCGCGGCGAGAACGGCGAACATGGCGAGGAGGCCGCCGCCCGCCCACAGCACGGCGTGCCGGTCGAGGCGGACGTCGAAGTACGTCAGGGGTCGGCGCGTGACGACGACGTAGCCGAGCGCGGTGAATGCGAGCGCGAGCGCGAAGCCGGACTGCGCGACGGCGAGTCGGAGGGCCGTCGGCGGGGCGAACGCGCGCGATATCGACGTCACGACGAGCTGGACGAGCGTCCCCGCGAGCAGTCCCGTCACGGCGAGGGCGACGACGACGCAGAGCGCGCCGACGCGCGCGCGCCGACCCGAATCCGATGCGGTGGCGCTCACTCGCGGGTGACGCGGAGACTCGTCGTTTCGCTGAGCGGGTCCGCACCACGCAGCAGATCGCGGGCGACCTCTTTCCCCCACTCGACCGCCGGCTGGGTGAACGTCTCGACGCCGTAGAGTTCGCCGGCGAGGACGGTGGCGGCCTCCATCCCGTAGAGGAGTCCGCCGACGGCGGCAGCGTCGACGCGCTCGATTTCCACGCGGACGTTCGGGAGACCGACGTCGGCGAGGCTGGCCTCCGTCGCCTCGAACTCGGCGTCGCGGAGCGCGCCCAGCGACGCGCCTTCGAGGTAGTCGAGGCCCTCCAGCTCCGCGTCCGGAATCTCGACGTCGGGGCCGTCGCGCGCGTGGACGAACGTGACCAGTTTGTCGTTCGGACCGGCACGATAGAGTTGGAGTTGGCTGTGCTGGTCGGTCGCGCCGAGCGCGCGGACCGGCGTTTGCCCGAGTCCGTCCTTCCCGAGGCTCTCGGCGCTCAACTGGGCGTACCACTCGGCGTACGTTTCGAGGGACTCGTGGTAGGGCATCACGACGTTTGCGCTCGCGCCGCGCGCGTCGAGGGCGTACGTGATCGCGCCGTAGGCGTACGCGGGCGTCTCGTAGAGCGATCCCGTGAGGGACTCGCGCTCGTCGCGCGCACCGGCGACGACGGCCTCGATGTCGACGCCGAGGATCGCGGCGGGTGCCAGGCCGACGGTGGAGAGCGCGGAGAAGCGCCCGGGAACCCCGTCGGGGACGGGGAGCACGGGGAGGTCGTGCTCGTCGGCGAGGTTGCGGAGGTTGCCGGAATCGCCGGTCGTGACGAGGGTGCGCTCGGTCCAGTCAACGCCCCGATCCTCGTAGGCCTCGCGGACGACGAGGAAGTTCGCGAGCGTCTCCGCCGTCGTGCCGGAGCGCGAGACGACGTTCACGATGGTCGATTCGAGATCGAGGTCATCGAGGAGCGTCGAGACGTGCGCCGGATCGACGTTGTCGAGGGAGTACGCGTCGCCGTCCGTCTCGAGGGCGTCGGTGAGCGTCGCCGCGCCGAGCGCGCTCCCCCCGATACCGACCGTGAGCACGGTCTCGGCGTCGGTCAACGGTGCAACGGTCTCGCGGATAGCGGCCGTGTCGACGCGCTCCGGGAGATTCAGGGCGGCGTAGCCGAACTCGTCGTCGGCCATACCGCGGTCGATCCGCTCGTGCGCGTCGGCGACACGCTCGTCCAGTCGGTCGAGGGCGTCCCGAGGGACGCCGGGCGCGGCGACCGCGTCAAGCGCGTTGCCGATGTCGATGTCCATACGCGCACACGGCACCCCGCTGCCAAGAGAGTTGCCCATCGGTGGCGTGCGCCGCTGTGCCGCGGCGAAACCCGGAAAAGGCCGAGTGCGCTAACGACCGTATGAGCGAGCAGGAGAAATCGAGCACGTACCTCGTGACACACGCCGAGGATGATTCGGCGATGCTCACCGACGTCCACGGCGGGCAGGTCCACACCCTCTCGGACAACCCCGGCGTCGAGGCCGGCGAGGTCGTAGAGGCGACCGTTTCGCCCGACCCGCCGATGGAGGTGACGTACTCCCTCGTCGAGGTGGCCGAACGCTACACCGTCGAGGTCTTCGCCAGCGAGGAGGCGCCCACGCAACAGGCCCGCGAACTGGCCGAGGGGCTCCCCGAGGGTGACCTCGCTACCGCGGAGCGCGCGGGCGACGGGGAGATTCACGTCCTCGTCGTCCCCGAGGCTGACACTGAGGACGCCGTCGCGGACGTCGTCGACGATCAGGCCACCGTCGAACGCGCGGCCCGCGTCGGCGCGAGACGCGTCGAGGTTCGTTCCGAGCCCGGCCTGCTCAACGTCCGCTACCTCCCCTGAGCGGTGAGCGGCGATGCGCTTTTGTTCTGACCTCCCGTAGACAACACCGATATGATGGCGACGACGCACGCGCTCGCCGGGCTCCTCGTCGGAGCGACCGCCAGCGCACTCACGGGTGACGCCGCGCCGCTCGTCCTCGCCGCCGGCGCGTTCGGCGGACTCTTCCCCGACTTCGATCTCTACGCCGGCCACCGGAAGACGCTACACTTCCCGGTCTACGGATCGTTCGCGGCGGTGCTCGGTGTCGGCGTGTACGCTCTCCTCGGTACGACGCTCGCGCTCGCCGCCGTAGTCTTCCTGCTCGCGGCGGCGCTCCACGCTGCCAGCGACGCCCTTGGTGGCGGCCTCGAACTCCGTCCGTGGGAGGGGACGAGCGAGCGGGCGGTGTACGACCACTATCGCGGGCGCTGGTGGCGCCCGCGGCGGCTGATCCGCTACGACGGCGCGCCCGAAGACGCCTTGACCGGTCTCGTCCTCGCGGTGCCGGGTTACCTCGTCGCTGACGAGCCGCTCCGGTCGCTCGTCGTTGCCGGCGTCATCGTCTCCGTAGGGTACGCGGCGGCCCGCAAACCGATGGTGGCGCTCGCGGAACGGCTCGTCGCGGCGACGCCCGACGCGATCATTGAGCACCTCCCGGAGCGATTCGTCGGCGACATACGGTGATCCTTGGGAGGTAGGACGAGTGAGTCCGGCGGCATAAGCGAAGTCTTATCCGAAACGCCGCCGCTACTCGAACGCATATGCCCTCGTTCGACGTTCCGGAGGTGGACTACACCCGGTACTCGAACCGGCAGCTCGCGGGCGTGCCACTCGCCGTGCTCGCCCTCGCGTTGCTGGTGCTCGCCGTGTGGTACGTCCTCAACGGTACGCCGGTCTCGCTCGGCCTCGAGTTCACGGGCGGGACGGAACTCACGATCCACGCCACGTCCGCACAGGCGGCCTCGCAGGACGCGGTCCGCCAAGCGTTCTCGACGCCGGTCTCCGCCGTTCGGTCGATCCCCTCGCGCCCCGATACGTACGTCGCGACGTTCAGCTCCGGGGCCGACGCGAGCGCGCTCCAGAGCCAGGCGCGTTCGGCGAGCTACGAGGTCGTCTCCACGACCAGCACCTCGGCGACCTTCGGCGCGCAGTCCCAGCGCTTCGCCCTCCTCGGCCTGCTCGGCTCCTTCGTCGGGATGGCGGTCATCGTCTTCGTCCTCTTTCGGACGGCCGTCCCGAGCGGTGCCGTCGTCCTCTCCGCGTTCGGTGACATCGTCATCCCCCTCGCGCTGATGGACGTCTTCGGAATCAAGCTCTCGCTCGGCACCGTCGCCGCACTCTTGATGCTCATCGGGTATTCGGTCGACTCCGACATCCTCCTCACCAACCACGTCCTCAGGCGCTCGGGGAGCTTCTACGAGAGCGTCGATCGAGCGATGAAAACAGGTGTGACGATGACCGTCACGTCGCTCGTGGCGATGGCCGTCATGGCCGTCGTCGCCTACGCCTTCGGGATCGAACTCCTCACGAGCATCGGGCTCGTGCTCGTCTTCGGTCTCGCCACCGACCTCATGAACACGTACATGCTCAATCTCAGCCTGCTTCGATGGTACAAGTTCGAGGGGGTGAGCCGGTAGATGGTCGACATCCGATCGAACTGGCGGGTCGCCCTCCTCCTCGTCCTCGTCGTCGGGAGCCTTGGCGCGCTCTTCGTCCCCGGTGCCGGCCCCGTCGTCGGGAGCGCCCCGTCGGACAACGCGACCGCGGGCGGCGGCCCGACGAACCTCCAGTACGGCCTCCAACTCTCCGGCGGGACGCGCGTCCGCGCGCCCGTCGTCGGCCTCACCGCCGAAAACGTCACGCTCCCGAGCGACGCGGGTGAGCGCACGACGATCGCCACGACGATCGCCGGTGACCTCGACAACGTCTCCTCGGCCGACGTCCGTCTCCGCTTCGCCGACAGCAGCACGGGCGCTGACACCGTCGAGGTGTTCGCCGACGTCACGCCCGCGCAGTTCCGCGGTGCGCTCGACGCCGCCGGCCTCGACGCCGACTCCGCCACGGTCCGTCAGGGCGTCACCGCCGCCACGCGCGACGAGATCGTGGAGACGCTCTCCAACAAGGTGAACTCCCTCGGCTTCTCCGGGGCGCAGGTGTCCGTGCAGTCCACCGTCGGCGGCGACGCCCACTACGTGGTCGTCGAGGTGCCGAACGCCGACCTCTCCGAGGTTCGCGACCTCGTGAGTAGCCGCGGGCAGGTCGCCGTCCTCGCCTACCATCCGGCGAACGCCACCGCGCAGACGAACGACACCGTCCTCACGAACGACGACATCCGGCGCGTCAGCGACGCGCGGATGCAACAGGGCACCTTCGGTTCGGTGCCGGTCGTCCCGATCACCCTCACCGAGGAGGGGGGGGCCTCGTTCGCCGAGGCGATGAAGCGTTACGGCTACACCAGCAGCGCCGGCATCAGTAACTGCCAGTATCCGAACGGCACGCCCGGCGACGAATACTGCCTGATCACGACCCGTGACAGCGAGGTCGTCGGGACGTACGGGATGGGCGATACGCTCGCCAGCTCCATCGAACGCGGCGACTTCCAGACGACGAACTCCTTCGTCCTCCAGACGAACTCGATGAGCGAAGCGCGCCAGATCGCCATCGACCTCCGCGCGGGCGCGCTCCCCGCGTCGCTGGACATCGAGAGCGGTGACGTCTACCAGATCGACGCGTCGCTCGCCGAGCGCTTCAAGCCCCTCAGCTTCCTCACGGGGCTCATCGCCGCGCTCGCCGTCAGCCTCGTCGTCTACCTCCGTTACGGGCGCGCGAAGATCGCCGCCCCGATGCTCGTCACGGCGCTGAGCGAAGTCGTCATCCTCCTCGGCTTCAGTTCGCTCGCCGGCCTCTCGTTGAACCTCTCGCACATCGCGGGGTTCATCGCGGTGATCGGGACGGGGGTGGACGACCTCGTCATCATCGCCGACGAGGTCACGACGGAGGCCGTCTCCTCGGATCGCGTCTTCCAGAGCCGCTTCCGCAAGGCCTTCTGGATCATCGGCGGCGCGGCCGCGACGACCATCGTCGCCATGAGCCCGCTCGCCGTCCTCTCGCTCGGTGACCTCCGTGGGTTCGCCATCGTCACCATCCTCGGCGTCCTCGTCGGCGTGCTGCTCACGCGGCCCGCCTACGGTGACATCCTGCGCTACCTGCTCACCGACGACAACTGAGGCCTCCTTCGTTTTTCGCGCTACTCGAAGTCAGCGAGCGACGCGTTCGCCCCGTCCGCCTCCGTCTCGAAGTCGGGGAGCGCGACGAACTCCAAGCCGGCGTCGCGGCACGCGCGCTTCACGCGCTCGGACGCCGAGGGCGCGACGAGCAGTCCGCGGACCGAACGCGCCGTCCCGTCGACGCCGCCGTCGTCACCCTCGAAGACGTCCATATACCGTTTGAGCTGATCGAAGTGCGTCAACGTCGCCTGCACGCGCTTCACCTCGACGACGACAGGCGTCCCCTCGGCGTCCTTCGCGTAGAAATCGAGGTAGCCGTATTTCGTCTCGCGTTCGTGTTCGACGATCCGCAGTCCCGTTTCCAGATCCTCCGGGTTCGCCGCGATGTAGTCGTGCATCTCCGCTTCGGTGCCCGACTCCTCGTAGGCGACCCCGTCCTCGGCGTCGAAGCGCGTCAGCCCATAGGTCTCGCGGACGCGCACCTCGACGCGCTCACGGGGATTCGTCCGCCGTGCGACTATCACCGGATCGCCGGAGGCGTCCCCGACCGACGCCGTGACGGTGCCCCCGCTCGGCATCCAGTTCACGGGCTTGTGGTTCGTCGGCTTGTGGACGAGGAAGGTCCCGTCGGGCTTGGCGACGAGCAGGCGATCGCCCGGCCCGAGGTAGCCGCTCGTTCGACCGTCGTATTCGACCTCACAGCGCACCTCTGCGGTGACGATCGCGCCCGCGTGGAGCGCCTCGCTGACGACGCTCGCCACCGTCTCGGCCTCCGGCGACGCGTACCGTTCGACTGTCATTCGCCGCGAGGGACGCGGCCCACGCGTAAAAAGCTAGAAGTCGTCGAGTGCGGACTGTTCGGCGGCCGCGAGCACGTCGTCGCACGTGCGCCACGACTCGCGTGCGGGGTCGGGCAGCGCTCCGTGCTCGCGGACGTGCTCGCGGAGGAACGTTCTCGTCCGGTCGTCGCCCGGGTAGCCGCTCCCGACGTCGCCGTACTCCTCGGTGAGTGCCGCGACGTGCCGATCACGCGCGACCTTCGCAACGATGCTCGCCGCGCCGACGACCTCGTGGGTGTCGTCCGCCCCGTGTTCCGCGACGAGGTCGACGTCGGCGTCGAGGCGCGACGCTACGCGGCGCCCGAAACGCGCGGCGTCCACGTCGCCGCCGTCCACGACGCCCGCGAGCCCGTCGTAGTCGACGGCCGCGAGTGCTCGCGCGTGTGCCGCGACGGTGAGCGTGTTCATGTCCGTCCCAGGGTCGTCGATTTCCTCGACCGTGATCTCGGCGACCCCGACGTCGGCGACGTCGCGGATCGCGGCGTCGAGTTCGTCGCGGCGCGCGGGCGAGAGGCGCTTCGAGTCCCGTATCCCTGCGGGGAGGTCGGCGGGGTCGCAGACGACCGCCGCCGCGAACATCGAGCCGAGGACGGGGCCCTTGCCGGCCTCGTCGACGCCGAAACGCCGCGCCATCACTCCGCGGGCGCCTCACGGAAGTAGTCCGAGTCCTCGAAGGACTCGGTCTCGCCCTCGACGGCGAGCACGTCGAGCTCCGTCACGTGACACGAAGTACCAAGTAGGCCGGCGAGCGACGGTGTCGTCCGCCCCTCGTCGCTGGAGACGAGCTCCTTGATGTAGAGGCCGCCTTCGCCGTGAATCTCGACCGTCGCGTGCGTCTCGTCCTCAAGCTCGCCCGAGACGGCGTAGGCCTCGCGGACGCGGGTCTTCGCCGCGCGACGATGTGAGACGCGCTCGGGCGTGTCCTGTTCGATCGTCGCGCCGTCGAGTTCGTCGAGCGCCGCCTCGAAAGCCGCCTCATTGACCGGCTCGTCGAACGCGACGCGCGCGCGGTACGTCTTCGAGGCGTCGAGCTCCTTCACGCGTGCGACCATGTCGTACGTCGCGAGGCGCAGGCCCTTGACCTCGACTTTTTCGGTGCCCTCGTTGATCTCGGCCTCGAGCGCGTCGACGTCCGGGAAGCGATCACGGGGGTGTTTCACCTCGACAACGAACGGGCGGCCGGTCCCGAGCATCCTCGCGTCGATGTCCTCGCGCCCCGCACCGTGGAACGACGAGCCGTCGCCGCCCATCGCCGCGAGGATCGGCGGTGAGACCAGCTGCTCCACCGACTCCTCGTACATGTAGCCCGTGCCGTCGCAGTGGATGCAGGGCTCGCCGCCGCGTCGCCCCGTACCGTTGCACTCCCGACACGGCCACTCGGTCTGTGGGATCTCCCGGGAGAGCTTCCGGTAGCGCCCGTAGACGAACGCCGGGTTCACCTGCGCGTCCACGGTCCCCGAATCGATCTCCAAGATGAAGAGGACGTCCGGGCGTTCGAAGTCGACGTCCGTACCGGTTAGTTCCCCGACGCGTTTGCCGACCTCGCGGTTGAACTCGGACTTGAACGGCTCGCCGCCCTCCGTGAGGCCGGCGCTCTCGCGCAACAGGGCCTCGTTCTCCTCGACGAGCGGCGGGGCGCGCGTCCCCACTTGGTAGGTGGCGAAATCGACGTCGCCGGCAGTGCTCGCTTCTGACTGGTGTGTGGATTCGTCGCTCTCCTCGTCGCCGTCAAGCGCCCCGACGGCGCGTTCCGCCCACTCGTCGAACGTCGCGCACAACCCCTCACAGACCCAGCAGTCGTCGGTTGCGACGTCCTCGTGTGGCTCGTCGGCGTCGAGTTCGACGCTCACTCGTAGGGCCGCGCCCCGCCCGGCGTTCGTGAGTCCGAAACTCCGATCGGCGAACTGCCGGCCGAGGCAGGCGTCGCAGACCGGGCCGTTCTCGATCACGGCCCGCGCGTCCTCAAGGAGACTCATACCGCCGTATCGTCGCGCGCCGGGACGAAGCCTTCGGTTTCGCGGGGAAACCGTTACCCCCTCGGCCCGCGACTAGCCGTGCGTGTCCCTCCACGCAGTCGACGACATCGACGACGCGATTTCCGTCACGATCGCCTTCTGCCGTGGCCTCGCGCCGCGGGAGTGGCTGAAACTCGCCCTGATCGCCCTGCTCTCCGGCGGTACCGCCGGGGCGTCCTCGTTCACCGGCTCGTTCGACTTCGGCGGACCGGGACCGACTGGCGGGCCCGGGCCCGGGATGGTGCCGAGCGGCCTCCCCGCGATTGATGCCGCCACGGTCGTCGCAGTGGTCGCCGGCCTCGCCGTTCTCGCTCTCCTCCTCGGCGCCGTCTCCGCGACGTTCCAGTTCGTCTTCGTCGACGCGCTCGTCGAACGCGACGTCAGCGTCCGCCGGCCGTTCGGCGCACACTGGCGCGACGGCGTCCGCGTCCTCGTCTTCGAGGTCGTGGTCGGCCTCGTCGTCCTCCTCGCGTTCGCGCTCGCCGTCGGCCCGCTGCTCGTCGGCCTCCCCGTTGGTGCCCTCTTCCTCCTCCTGCTTCCCGTCGCTGCCCTCCTTACGCTCCTTGCGTCCGTCGTCAGTGGCTTCACTCGTGCGTTCGTCGTTCCGATCATGTACCACGACGGCGTCGGCGTTCTCGCCGCGTGGCGACGCCTCCTCGGCATCGTCCGTGCGAACCCGAGCGAGTACGGCGTCTTCGTCGTCCTGAACTTCGTTCTTTCGCTCGCCGGCGGAGTGCTCGTCGGTATCGGCGTGGCCATCGCCGCCGTCGTCGTTGCGATCCCGTTCGGCCTCGTCTTCGGCCTCCCGTTCGCCCTCGCGGGCGCGAGCGGCGTCCTCGCGTGGACGTGGCTCGCCGTCGGTCTCGTGCTCGGCGGCCTCGTCTTCCTCCTCGCCGTCGGCCTCGTCACCGCCCCCATGCAGGCCGCGCTGCGCTACTACGCCCTCCTCCTGCTCGGCGACACCACCCCCTCGTTGGCGCTCGTCGCCGACCAGCGCCTCGCCGCGCGCGAGGACTGACCCGCACTCCGCGGGGTTCAAGCCCGCCGCGCCGCCATCGTCAGTATGCGCCACTTCGTCGTCCACGGCCACGATGCCCCCACAACGGCCGACTTCGACCTCTCCAATCTCGCCGGCGGTGCCGGTCGCCTTGACGTCCTCTGTCGCTGCGTCGGTGCAGGCCTGTTCCTCTCGCACGGCGTCCGCGAGGACGTCCGCGTCAGCCTCGTCCTCGCCGACGAGCTTACCGTCCGCTTTGAGGGAAGCGAGATCCGGTATCTCAATCCGGACGAGCGAAACATCGCGGGGATGGTGCGCAAAGCAATCGGGGCGAAAGACCGGGCCATCGGCCACCGCGAAGCCGAACCCTCTCCCGGCGTCTACGTCTCGAAGCGCGGGTTCGCGCCCACCGTTGAGGCCGCCGCACGCGACGGCACCGTCGTCCAACTCCACGAGGACGGCTGCCCGCTCGCCGACGTCGAACCCCCCGAGTCCCCCGTGTTCGTCCTCTCCGACCACCGCGACTTCACTGACGCGGAGGCGTCGCTCCTCGCCGACGTGAGCGACGAACGCGTCCGCGTCGGCCCCGCCGTCCTCCACGCCGACCACACCGTTACGGTCGCACACAACTACCTCGACACCGCGGGATACACGCGCTACTGACCCCGTCCTTTCGGAAGCGTTAAAGGCGACGCACGTCTTCGAAGAACTGCGGGCCGGTGGGGTAGCTTGGTATCCTTCGGCCTTCGGGTGGCCGTAACCGCGATTCGAATTCGCGCCGGCCCACTACCCTCATAACCCTTTTCCGGGTTTCTCTGACAGTTAGCGGCCGCTCTACGGGGTGGTCTGCGTGAGCGCGACCTATCGCTTCTGCCCGACGTGTGGTGGTCGACTCACCACGACGACGTCGCCGGGCGGGCTCACACGTCGCGTCTGCCCGCGGTGTTCGGGAGGTGACGACCGGTGACGTATCTCGACTTTGACGACGAGCGTCCCGATCCTGACGATCCCGACGATGACGGGAGTACGTCGTGGCGGCGAGCTGATCCCGACCACGCGCTCATCGAGCGGCGAGGGCCCACGACGTTCGTCGTGATGCTCCAAGATGGCGCGGACGCTCACGACGTCACGTACGGGCTCGAACGCGGCGCGCACGTCGGCTACTGTGACTGCGACGGCTACAAGTATAGCGACGACAGCGTGCCGTGCGCACATCTCTGTGTCCTACGTAAGGCCGAGTTCATCGGTGAGGAGTCCGTCGACGGCGAGCGCATCGAGGCGGTCGACACCGCCGTGCTCGCCGAGACGGACCACGATCCCGGCCTTCGCGCCGATGGCGGCCCACGACGTGCGCCGAGTCATGATCCTAACGCACGCGATCGCGTCGCTCCGCCGGCTGATCGTGGTCCCGAACCGAGGTGGTCGGGTCGATGACTCCCGACACCCCCCGTTGCAAGTGTTGTAAGTGTTGTTCCACAGATTTCGAGGCTGTTCCACAGACGCAAATGACGAATTCGAGCGTGACGACTCTCAAGGCGGCGCATCGCACCCGTGTGGAAACACCCGTGGGGGGAAATCTGCTAATGCAACCATGTGTGCGGGCGCACCAGCGTGCGCAAATAGGAAACGCGCGCGTGCTGCAGCGCGCGGACATGGGAACGGTCAGCGGGGGTGTGGTGGCGTGACGGATGCGCGGGCGCGGCTCAGCGGCGAGTTGGCGGAGTGGTACGAAGAGCGTGAGAGCGGGTCGGAGACGGTCCGTGATGCGCTTCGGTTGTTGATGGCTCGTGAGGAGGCACGCGAGTTTGAGGGGCTGAGTGACGATCAGGAGGTGGCTGAGTCGTGGTTGCTTGAGAACGTCGGAATCGGGAACAACACGACGTTGTCGTGGGTGGAGAATCGGCTGGCGCAGCAGTTGTCGTTGGATATGGAGCAGATTCGGATGCAGGTGACGAAGCCGCTGAATCAGCAAGGGTATATTTCGGTGAAGCCGCGTCGGGAGTCGGTGGATGTCGTCGTGCAGTCGCCGACGGGTGACGGGTCGGACGTGGCGACGTCTGAGGGCGCTGAGGACGCGTCGAGTGGGCGCGGCGGTCGTGGGCTGTCAGAGGCAGAGGCGGAGGTGTTGGCGGAGGCGCGTGAGCGTCTGGCGGATGCTGAGCCGGCGCGCGCTGATGGAGGTGATGCGTGATGTCTGATCGTATCGTCGAGCGCGGCACGCCTCACGTCGAATGGTGGGAGGCCGCAAGCCGGAACGTCGAGCGGTGGGGCCTCCAAGATGTCGAGACGCTGCTGCTCGCGATGCAGGAGGAGCAGGGCGAACTCGCGCAGGCGTACCTCGAAGCCACTCACGAAGACGGCGACGCGGACCGCGTCAGCGAGGAGCTCGAAGACTTGGGGGCGCTCTGTTTCCAGCTCGCGTGGCGCCTTGATGCCGACCGTTCTGCGGACACGGAGGGGTCGTGGTGAAGCGTGTTGTGGCGGTGTGGACGGAGGCGCCGTTCACGTCCTACGAGCGGCGAAGCCACCGGATCGAGCATCGCGTGCTTATCGAGCACTACGGCGGCATCGGCGCCGACGTCCGCCACGAGGTTCGGTTGATGGACGATGACTCGGTGCCGGATGAGTGGGTGGAGTGTGACGTCTTCGAGTTGCGCGAGCACGGGATTCAGGCGGTGGCGGGACGTGTGGAGGTACCTCGCGAATGACGCTGGGGAAGCTCGTGGATTACGCGACGGCGACGGTTGGGGAGATCGTGCTGGCGTACCTTGTGGCGCTCATCGCGCCCGGTGGCACGCTCACCTTCGCCAAACTCGTGTTGGCGTTCAAGCTGAACGTGTTTGCGCTCCCGCTATCGTGGACGCCGGCGCTCTCGATGCCGGCGTGGTGTTGGTACGTCGTCGCGGTCGTGTGGATCCGTCAGTGGCTCTATCTGAGCCCATATAGTGCGCGCGACGCCGCGGCGCAGCTTGAGGATGACTACGCGGCCCTCCGGGGGCGGTGGTCATGAGCGACGCCGAACGCGACGAAGTGCACATCGTCCTCGACGACGCCGGCGATCCCTTCCGTGTCTTCGAGGACGAGGAGTTAGCGCGCGAGTTCGTCCGCGACCTGCGCGACCCGGACCGTCTCGTCCGGTCCTACGTCGAACTCGCCGGCCCCGTCCCGGTCGGACTCCAGCCGGGCGACGAAGTGAGCGATTCGTGACCGACGTCGTCGCGCGTCTCGAGGCGCATCGCGCCGAGCTCGACGCGCGGTGGCGGCGACCGATCCCGCCGCTGTTCGTCGCGGCCGAGCCGACTCGGCCCGCGTCGAGGCGAGGTGGTGGGAAGTGAGTGGTATGGGCGCGTCCGATTCTACGGTGAAAATAGGACGAAGCGAAGTACGATGGCTCAATGGACGGCGAGTAGGATGAGTGTGTTGCAAACCATTAACGGGTATGCGGTTATAGCCGTACATGTCGCAGGACGTGGCCTGCGAGGTTCGAGCGTGGGCGGTTCGAGCTGAGAACGACTGCCTGGAGGTGATTGAGATCACAGAACAAGCAGCAACAGCCATCGCGAACGCATGCATCGTTGCTGGCGCCACACTCGTACCCAGGTCCAAGTGGGGTGTGGTAGGCGGTGCGTTACTCGGTGCGGGCGCGATGGCTGCAATTTGGGCGGTATCGACCGACAACTGACCCCCCTGTCATGGGGATTGGTCCGGGTCTCTGGCTGCATGTGCAGATACTTCACCCGAATACTAAAACACACCTACCCAGCATCTCGCAATAGATATGCGACTGTAGTGTATGGGGAAACTTCTCTCCACACGAGTATGCGTTTCTCGCGGTCTTCACCTTCGCAGTAGTCTGGGCGTACCGTACTCTCGTGTGGAGTACGACGATCTTGACGCTGTCCTATTCTGACGCCTGGACGCTTTTTTCGCTAGATCGTTTCGAAGTGGTCGTACTCTCGCTCGGTGGTGAGGATCGTGGCGTGTCGCAGGCGGTTTCGAACGTCGTAGAGGGTGTTGCCGTCTTCGGCGCGGAGCATGCGCCACGCGACGCTGTGGCGGAGTGTGTGGGCGGTGACGTCGTCGGGGCCACCACGACCGCCGACGGTGTAGGGGCGGACGTCAGCGCGCTCTGCGAGGCGCTTCACGACGTCGTTGATGGCTTTCCCGGTGAGGCGGTTGCTCTTCCGTGACGGGAAGAGCGCGGGGCTGTCGTCGTCGCGTGACTGGAGGTAGATGCGGAGGGTGCGGACGGTTCGGAGGTCGCCGCTCGGGTCGAGGGCGAACGTTGCGGCGCTCGGTGTGTTGTCATTCGGGTAGTCCTTCTGGATGCCTGCAGGGATGCGCAGTTGTTCGTCGTTGAGGTCGATCATGTCGCGGTTCACCTGCGCGAGCTCGGCGCGACGAAGGCCGGTGTCGTAGAGTGTGGTGACGATCGCGTCGTCACGGGTGCCGTGGCGGCCTTCGTGTGCGGCGTCGCGCATGGCTTCGACTTGTTCGGGCTTCAGCCAAATGTTCGAGTTTGCAGAGTCGGTAGTCGATGGCATGGTGGGTATATAACATGAGTCGGGCGTGTGGGGCTTGAATGTTCGGTTCTATTAGTAGAGTCGAACATTGGTCCGGGCCCTGTGGACTCACGTCGAGACCGGGGTCGCGGGCTATCGTCGCGCGGCGATCGCGTCGGCGAGGGGGACGATGACGCCCATGCCCATGCAGAGCGCGGCGACGATGGTTTCTGCGTGCATTCTTAGAAGACGTCGTCGATGGCGAGCTTCGCCTGCTGGGTGTCGCGGTGGTCGCCGCCGCCGTGCCAGCGGACGGTGGGGAGTCGGGAGGCGGCGCGCGTCGTCGTCTTCAGAACTTCGGTGCCGCGTCCTCGTACGCGGTAGACGGCGAAGCCGTACCAACCACTCTCTTCCACCAGCTTCTCGTGGTACTCGCGGTAGATCTTGAAGTTGCCCGGCGTATCGTCCGCGTGGCGGTGCGCGGTTGCTTTGAACTCCCAGGGGACGCCGGCGCGCATCCCGTCGCGCCAGCTCGCGCGATCGAGTTCGACGTCGTACTTCTCGGCGAGGACGTATTCGCACGCGGTGCCGTGTGCGTTCGCTCGATGCGACGGCATCTACCGCCACCTCGCGCCACGCGAGCGCGTCGCGCGCCGATATATATCTACCTGCGCTGTCGTTTCCTCGGGTGCGCCCATCGGTCGCTTCGCTCCCGTGGAGCGATGCGACGTGGCGGATGGGCCAACTACAGTAAAGGGGGGTTGGTTCGGTTTTGAGGGTTCGGAAGTCGGTGCTGTCATGCGGTTACGGCCTCGACTTCCCGAACCCACTCGGCTTTCTCGCCGCCGTCGTCGTAGTCTTCAAGCCAGTTTCGAACGGTAGCGTCGCTGTACGGGACGTACTCTTGGGTTTTGTACGGGCTGAGACCCATGTTTCGGCACTCGAGCATCGTCCACATGGCGACCTTCTTGACGTCGTCTTCGGGGAGGACGTCGTCGTCCTTTTCGCCGGATGGCGCTTCCCAGCTCCAGTCGGCTTGGTCATCTGTGGAGAACTTCCAGTCAGTCGGTGGGATGCCTTCGAGCGGTCGGGGGTCGACGTCCTTGAGTGAGCCGCCGCTGATCCGGTCGGCGACCTTCGCGGTCTTCTGCGAGGTCTTCTTGATGATCGTCCCGACCCGCCAGAGGAGCGGGTGGATCGACGATTCGTCGTGGCCGATGTAGATGAGTGCGCCGCCGTACTTGCGGATCTTGAAGACGAGCGGCCCCATTTTCTGTCGGACCTTGTGGCCGTCCGCGCCGGTCCCGCTCGCGTTCGTACTGAACTCGTCGCCGATGAAGAGCTTCGGCTGCTGGTGGTTCTCGACGGGGTCGCCGTCCTGTTCGACCCACTCACGGAGAAGCGGATAGTGTGGGATCCAACCATCTTCAAGCGAGCCGTCGTCGCGCTCCCACGAATCGAGGCGGCCGAGCGTACGGATGTTCGACCCGACGAGAAGATCGCCATCGACCCACCGCTCACGGAGTTGACCGAGGAGGCCGGCAAAGTCCGTCTTCCCGTCGCCCATGTCGCCCAAGAGAACGATCACCGGCGCGGGACCGGCGACAATCTCCTGAAGGCGCGTCACCGCCTTGATGCCGGCTAGATCGGCTTCCTGCGCCGGATCACCGAGATAGTGCTTCAACGTTACCGTGTCGCCGTTATCGAGGGCGTTCCGTGCGGTTTCGCCACCGTGGACGCGAAGGATGTCGCGGTTCTTGCCCACGCTCATGTAGTCCTTCGCGGCCGAGTCCGCATCCCAGCGGTCGGGGTCGTGGTGGATGGCGCGCATCGCTAGCTGTCGATCGACGTCTTCGTCACGCACGAAGCCAGTGTGCGGAAAGATCTCGTCGGGATCGCGCTCTTGGTTGCCGTCCTGGTACTCGCGGAAGCCGCCGGTGGTGTAGTTATCCTGTTCGTCGCTCATGAGTCCTCTCGCGCTTGTGCTTGCGTCTGCGGGAGGCCGTCGACTCCCTCAATTCCTTGCTCGTCGTAGTAGTCATCAACGAACGCCTCAACGTCCTCGATGCCGTCCGTCGCGTTCTCCTTCGCGTCGCCTTCGGCGTCCTCGAAGCGCTCTTGCACCGACGAGCCGGGATTCATCAAGGAGTGCTCGTCTGCCTCGGCTTCCTTGTTGATGACGTCCTCCTGAATTTGGAGGCCCATCTTCGAGATACGCGGCCGAAGACGATTGTACGCGAGCCAGGTTTCGATCATGTCGCCGTGGACGTCCTCGAGCATCGCTTTCACGGAGACGAGTTTCGAGTCGGCGAGTTGGCTCATGTAGCAGCCACGAACCCGAAGATCGCCGACGTCTTCCAGATACTCGAACTCGCGGACCTCGAACGCGCCCGCGTCGTTCACCGGGTATGGGCTTGGGCCGTCGACCGTCCGCTCTTCCCAAACCTCGGGCGCGACGTAGAACTTCTCGCGGGTGTCGGTGACGCCGTTAATGTGGTGGACGGTGACCATCCGCGCCTCCCTGAGGCGACGGACGAACGTAATCCAGAAGCCGAGAAGTGGCGGGCCGAACAGCATGAGTGAGGCGAGGATTGAGGTGGCGACCGGCGGGACTGAGGGGAGTTCGGGTTTGAACAGGAAGAGCGCCGCGCCACCCGTGAAGAGGATGCCGAGCACGACCAACTGCGCTTCCGCGAGCAGGTAGGTGATCCGGTCGCGCCAACTCCCGAAGGTGCTGCTTGTGTCACTCATGCTTTCCTCACGCCCGTTTCTTCGCTCCGAAGAACGTACCACGCGCCGAGCAGCGAGGTGAGCAGCGTTATCCCGATCCCCGAGAAGAGCCCGCTCTTCCCGCCGAAGTACCGCAGGGGATCCTGCCCGTTCTGCATCTCCGTCGAGAGACGAACGCCGGCGTCGCCGATCCCGACGCCAACAACGTGCCCGCCGAACGCCGTAGCGACGGGCATCGTCACGATCGTGGTTTCACCACCCCAAATCCGCTGGGTGGTCTGCGGGATCCGCGACGCGCCGGCTTCCTCGAGCCCGGCCGCGCCGTCGGTGATGGTGACCGTGGTGAGCGACGTCGCGTGAATCGCTATCTTCACCCGGTCGTTCGAGAACTCCCAGCCGACGATCCGCGCCGAGTCGGTCATGGTGATGTTCGCGTCGTTAGCGAGGGTGGAGCCGTCACCGGTCATCGTTGATGCCGCCGAGCCCGCCGTCGTCGTGGTCGTCGCGGTCGTCGTCGTCTTCGTCGATGTCGTCGCTGTCGATGTTGTGGTATTCGCTATGGGCATGGGCTCCGAGGCGTTCCCGGTCGTCGTCGTCGTTGTGTTCGCGGCCGCAGCGGGCCCCGTCGCGCCCGCGACGAGGACCATCAAGAGCGCGAACACGAGCAGGGCCCCACGCATCCTTATCGACGTCGCGGACCGCTCAACCACTTCAGGAACCCGAGCCCGCCGAGCACGACCGCCGCCCCGCCGAGCAGGCCGCCACTCGTCCCGAGATTCAGGCCGCCAAGGCCGGGGAAGGAAAACCCACCCCCGGAGTTCTGCGAGGCCTCGTACTTCTCGATGAGTTCCTGATTCTGCTGTTCCATCTCCTTCCACTGCTCTTGGGTGATGTAGTTCGAGTCCGTCTGTGGCTCCGTCTTCTCGAACGTCGCCGAATCAACGGATTCTCCGTCGCGTTTGATCGACGTCACGGTAAACGGATCGTCGAGGATGACCGTCTTCGTCTTCGATTCCGTCACCCCGGACGCGAGTTTCACGCCGGAGACCTCCGCGATCGGGGTGGCGAGCTGGTCGGAGAGATCCACCTGCCAGTGATCCGGCGTCGTCGAGGCCGGATCCACCGTCGCCCCCGACGAGTCGACCGGCGTGAACTCACTCCCTTGGACGGTCACACTCTCGTTTGCGGTCGTCGAGATGCGGTACGCCGTTCCGTCCGTGGGTTTGGCGGTGAAGGAGACGATGCCACCGTCAATCCCGTCCTGATACGCCGACCATGTCCCCGAGGCAGTGCTTTGGTCGTAGGTGAAGTAGGCGATCGCGTCGCCCCACGAACTCGGGTTGTACGTCGTCCCCGGCTGGATTGTCTTGTCGCCCGTATAGGCGAGCGTGCCGGAGAGGGTGAGCGTCGCGTTCGACTTCTCGATCTCGACCGTCGTCTTCTCGCCCGACGCGATGGGGATGTTCAACGCCTGCAAGTCCGCGATCGCGTTCGCCTCCCCGCCCTTCTCTTCGGCCATCTGGTTCGCGCGCATCCGCGGGGTGGTGAGGTCCCCGAGTTCGAGGTCGCCGCTTTGGACTTGGCCGTAGACGTTCTCGACCCACGTCACGAGGCCGTCGTTCACGTCGGTTTTGACCGTCTGAAGATCCGTCCAGACGCCGTTCCAGTCACTAAACACAAGGTAGTAAATATCAGAATCGACATAGAGCCTACCCTGCGAGAATGAGTCGTTATCGACCTGTAGCGGATCGTAAGAGTCGCCTTCACTAGGGCTGAGAGCTTGTACGGTCATCGACGACCCATCTGCGAGAGATATAGATCTCTCGACAGCAGAAATACCCTGACCGGCATCATAGGACTCTGGCATATTTGAGCCGATCCGAGGAGCGACGAGGGAGTCAGCGGTAACATCTGGATGCGATTTGGCCGATGAGTGCAGAGTGATCGCTTCGTTGACGCTCTCGTTCCACGTCTTCAGGAGGTTCGCCTGCACCGTCGCTAGATGCGCTTCCATCGCGCCGATCGCCGCGCTCTGCACCTCCGACTGGGTCTTCCCATTGTTCAGCGCCTCGACGGCGGCGGTCTTCCCCTCGATGTAGAGAGTGTTTTCGAGGCCCGCCGAGATGATGTTCTGGTTGTCGACGATCGTGCTCGCGTTCGTCGACTTCCGGGTTTTGGCCGTCTGCCGAACGCGTTGTTTGAGTGCGCTCGCCGACAGTCCATCCGGCGGGCTGTCGCTCGAGAACGGGCTGAAGTCGCCGAGGAGCCAATGGATCGTTGCACCGGCGGGCCCGCCGGCGGCGAGTGCGTGCGTGACGCTGAGCGCCTCCGCGCCGCCACTCTGCTCGAGCCCGATGCCGCCGACCGTCGCCGCGCCCACGCCCACGCCAACCGTCTTAATGAGGCCGCGCCGCGTCATCCGCCGCGAACTAACGTCTGACTGTTTGCTCTCGCTCATTGTTAGTTGGAGTAGCTGATGTAGGTGGCTGCGGCGCTCACGGCCATCGTCCAGACGAGTTGGCTGATCCCGTTGATCATGACGAGATTCTCAAAGCTCGGGACGAGGACGTAGAGGACGGGTGAGGCGAGCGCGAACACGATCACCGCCCACTGCCAGTCCTCGTACGCCGCGCCGTCGATCTCGTTGGTGGCGAGGATCCAGCCGAGCCCGCCGAGCACGACGAGGAAGGCGATCGAGATATCCGCGCCCATGATCGTCCAAATCGGCGCGGTGAAGTCGAGGCCGCCGAAGATCGAGAGTGCGGAGGTCATCACGCCGAAGAGGATCGCCGCGAACCACGGGATCCCCATGAGCGCGACCACGTCCAAGATCATGTTCTGTTTCCCGTTCAGGTCGACCCAGCCGCCGGTAGCGGTTGCCATTGCGCTCCGATAGTCGCGCGCTGCTGGCTAGAATCGGTCTAACTCCATTGGAGTTTCAGCTGTCGCTCGGCGGCATGACGAAAGAGGAAAGCCGAGTACGGCGTAGGAGGGTGGTTATTGCGGGGTCGTCGAGGAGCTAATGATCGACGACGAGCCGCCCGAGGACTTCCAGATGAGCTGAACGTCCGTATTCGCCTCGATACCACGATTACTGTTGTCCGTGACGGTGAGAGTGTCGCCAGCCGTCACCGTATCTGGCCAGGCCCCACCCGAGGGAATGCTGATGTTCCCTGTGCTATCTTCCGTGTTCGTTTGTAGACTATCGTCTCCGATGGAGACGTTGATTTTCCCGGCGTCAAGCGAGTCGCCGCCTTGGTCGGTGATGTTCACGTACTGCGTTCCGGTCCCCGAGGAGACGTTCTCGTACTCGTAGTTGAAGGTCGCACTCGGTGCGTTGTTGCCGACGTTACTGCCGAGACCGAGGACGAACGTGCCGATGACGGCGGCGAGGATGACGGTGATGGCGACCATGAGGATCACGCCGATGACGGGTGAGACACCACGATCGTCACTGAGGAGTTGCATTAGGTCCATTGGTGATCAGTTAGGTGTCGTCGACTTGCTGATGATTGAGGAGGAACCACCGGAGGACTGCCAGACAACCTGAACGTCTTCGTTGGCAGGGATTCCATTGTCGCCGCTGATGTTTACACGATCGCCAGCCGTGATCTGGCTAGTGTTCCAGTTGTTCGTCTCGAACGTGTAGCCGGTGCCGGCGTCATCCTCTGACGTGTTGATCTGGTCGGAGCCGATATTGACGTGGATGGTGTCGTGCTCGATCGCGTCACCGCCCTGGTGCGTGATAGCGACCGCGGCGTTGGAGTTATCGTCGAATGTCCCGGTGTAGTCGTAGTTGAACGTCGCGCTGGGTGCATTGTTGCCGACGTTGCTGCCGAGGCCGAGGACGAAGGTGCCGATGACGGCGGCGAGGATCACGGTGATGGCGACCATGAGGATCACGCCGATGACGGGTGAGACACCACGATCGTCACTGATGAGTTGTTTCAGACCCATCGTTAGCCCTGGTACTCCCAGTCACCGATGATTGAGGACGATCCACCGGAGGACTGCCAGATGACCTGCGCGCCGTCGCCGGACGAGAGACTCTTGTTGTAGTCGACTACTGCGTTATCGCCCGCGGTCCACTGGTCGTCGTCGTTGATGTCGGCCCCGTAATCGACGGTGTAATCCGGGCCAGATGCGGTCACATTGATGCTCGAGTTATCGAGCGCGTCGCCGCCTTGGTGCGTAATAGTCAGGTTCTCGGCTGAGTCGTTGTAGTCGTAGTTGAAGGTGGCGCTAGGTGCGTTGTTGCCGACGTTGCTGCCGAGGCCGAGGACGAAGGTACCGATGACGGCGGCGAGGATCACGGTGATCGCCACCATCAGTATCACGCCGATGACGGGTGAGACGCCCCGATCGTCGTCGAGTAGTTGTGTAAGGTCCATGTTGATCTGCGCCGGAGGCCACCGCAGACGCCGATGATGGCTATGGTGGGCCGTCTGGGCGTGGACGGGGGTGTTCCGACGTTACCGACTAGTTGCTCTCTTGATTACTTAAGTCGTATGGCTGAAACGAGTGGGATAACGACCCATAGCGGGTGCTATGTGGGTGTAGTGTGGCTCGCCGCCGCGAAGGCGGCGAGTCCGACGCAGATGCACGGTCCGGAGGTCCTCAGGCTCCCGGAGTCTCACCGTATTACTCCGTGCTGGCTCTACGCCTAGATTATCTGTTGTGGTACTTAGGCTTTCTGTCCGTTCGGTCAGCTGAGGACGTGGTCGGCGCGTCGCGCGTCGGGTTCAGGGATCAGTAAGTTGGCGCGCTGGTTTGGGCTGGTCTGCCTCGTGAGGGGGCGTTCAGTTGAGTACGCCGTCTAAAACGGAGGTGTCTCGCGGCTGGTTCTGCTCCGCTTGTCGTATGATTCGTTGGTGTTCGTCGATATGCTCATTCGCGGCGTCCGTCCGGCCGTTCTGTGCGTCATTCGCTGCACGTCGTTCTTCAAGTGCGGCCTCTGCCATCAACGCCGTATACTGTCTGGCGGTGCTACAGATATCCTGTGCCGTTGAATTACTTGTCTGCAGACTCAGGTCATATGCGGTTGAGAATGTCGATTCTGCACTCTGAAAACGAGATCGTGCGCGCTCAGCGTTCTGTTTGGAGGCTGCGTAGTTTCGCCCATTGAAGCTCGATATCGCGCTGTCGAGTGCGTTGATTCCTTCGTTTGCCGTCCCGATGCCGTCGTTGTATGTGCTTACGATTTGCTGGTGGAGCTCTGAGCTTTGGTCGTCGGTGGTGGTCGCCGTCTCGTCTTCCGACCCCATCACTTGCGGCGGTTCGGCTGTGGATGTATTTGTCGTGCTCGTCGGTTCTGCGTCGCTTGAGTCGGAGAGGAGAGACGTACAGCCTGCGAGCGCTGCGCTCGCGGCGATTGTACTTGCTTTCAGAATATTTCGGCGTCGGTTCACATAACTACCTCAAAGAGTCAGTACTTGAAACCTATCTCCTAATCGAAGAATGTGGTGTTAGCCGAGGACGTGGCCGGGCCGTCGTGCGTCGGGTGGTGGGTGGATCGCGTCGGCCCGCATCCGCCCGTCAAGATACGCGATGCCGCCCTCGGTGACGACGTACCACGATGACCCGCGCTCGTCGGGTCGTAGATAGCCTGCCTGAGAGAGGACGCGACACCGGTCTTCGAGGATGCATTGGTGACTTCGAAACATTCTGAGTGACCCCATCAAATCCGGCGTCGTCTTACCCTCGTCGTAGATATGTTCTAGGATGCGCTCGTCAATGGAATGCATCCACGGACCGGGCCGTCGAATCATGTCTATTACGCTCCGTTCGTTTCTGTCGCGCCTGCGGAATCTGTTTTAGATATGGAGTTCTTGTTGATCCATGCGCCAGTCCGGGCGTCGTACTCTCCCGTGAGGTACCCCTCGCCTTCTTCAGTAATTTGGTAGACACCGTTTCCGAGATTACGCACGAGGCCCGCGTCCGCGAGCTTCAGGCAACGCTGGTTAATATGCGTTCGAGTGAAATCGAGAACATCGGATTTTGCGAGTTTGGAAGGGCTGGCTTCGCCCCGGTCATTAAGATACTCTAGAATGCGGTCGTCGGCAAGAACGAACCACGAAGGAGAATATCGCATAGTCTTCTACTAAGCCCCAGAACGCACAAGACCACCGAATAGGAACTACCACTACCTCCAAGTTACTTATAGCTCTCTTGCGTTAACTATATTTATCTGTGGCTTAACGTATGAGCTACGAAGCTACCTCTACTCGCCTCAGTACGGGCCGGCGTGCCAGCGCCGGCCCAAAAGGGTGGCTTCGGAAATGATGATGGACGAAACCACCGATGCGGGCTCTGAGGCCCGCACGACGCTAGACGGATCGGCATCGGATAAATTCGCGCACCTCTCGGCGTTCCAGCGTGACTTGCTGCACGCGCTCGATCAGCGTGGGCCGGCGAAGGGGCTGGCGGTGAAGGACACGATCGCGGACTACTACGGCGAGGAGGTGAACAACGGCCGTCTGTATCCGAATCTCGATGCACTTGCTGACGGTGGGCTAATCGAGAAGCGGATTCGGGAGGCTGACGGGCGGACGAATGAGTACGAGCTGACGGAGTTGGGTCGGCGCGCTCTCAGTGCGCGGCAGGCGTGGACTGGGGGTGCGTCGGTGTGAGTGACGACGGTCAGGACCGCCGCGAGTACGTCGCCGACGAGCTCGAAAACGCGGCGGCGGCGATTGACACGCTCCACGTGGGCGACGTCACGCACGCGGACGACGGCGATTTGCGTGGGCTCCGCGACGGGCTTCGGTCGTGGGCGACGGATCTCCGGGAGGCCTACGCCGATGAGTGACGACGGCTATCAGCGCCGGCGTCCCGACCTTCCCCGAACGCATCACGTGATCGGGCTCGGCGATGAACGCCGGATAATCCTCGGGACGCCCGTTGTCGACGCGCTCGGCGCGGAGCCGGGCGATGTCGTGGTCGTCGACCGGAACGCGCGCGAGCAGGTGACGCTCACCGTGGAGGAGTCCCGATGAGCGACGAGTCGTACGACGTGAAGCTCGTGATGACGCGGGGAACGGGGTCGAACGACAAGGAGAAGCTGCAGGTGGAGGTGAGCGCGGATACGCTCGAAGAGTTGGACGAGAAGGTCGCGGGTGTACGCGATCGGATGGGTGAGTGGGCGGACGAGATTCGCCACATCCAGCCGAACGCGGACGAACCGCTCCCGGAGGATCAATCGACGCTTGGGCGGGGGGACGCATGAGCCAACAACG
>Ga0207754_100124_pt1 | contig 52342 bp, 56 predicted proteins | sample A23E1SouthBayCA_FD_187728 | JGI IMG/M metagenome (GOLD analysis project Ga0207754, IMG submission 187728) | Aerobic enrichment media microbial communities from Eden Landing Ponds, California, USA - A23 E1 (SPAdes) | ecosystem: Environmental > Aquatic > Marine > Unclassified | place: Emeryville...
GGCGACGTTCACCGTCGCCGGGAGGTCGGCGAGGGATTCGCGATCGCCCGGTCCAGGGTCGTCGAGCTCGATGCGGAGTTCTGCGGGGGCGAGTCGCTCGTCGAGCGCGCGAACGTAGCGCGAGAGTCGGTCCACGTCCGGCCGGTAGGCGGGGACCACCACGCCGACGGAGCGAGACATGTGGCGGCGTTCCGCGCCGGTGGGGAAAAAGCGTCCGAACTTCTGTGGCTCTCAGGGGGACGCCGAGATCAGGCCCACTGGCCGAGCCCGGTCTGTTCCTGCCCGGATTTCACTTCGTCCCAGGAGAGCCCCAGCGCCTCGATCACGCGCTCGATCGGCCCTTTGAGCGTCTTGTCGAGCATCTTCGGCCAGTCGATCTCGAACTCGTCGGGCACTTCCTCGGCGTACTCGAAGCAGATCACGTCCGGATCGCGTTTGAACTCCCGGTAGAGCGGGTCAGTCTGGGGGTCGAACCCGTGCTCGTTCTCCATGCGCTGCCAGAACTCGGGGTGGACCTTCTTCAGGTAGAGCCGTTTGGGCTTCGAGCCGCGTTGGAAGTTCGTCCCCAACAGGAGGTTCGCGTACTTCGCGCCGCGGACCTGGGCGGTGTCGGTGTCGTAGGCGTCGAGGCGCTTCCCGATGCCGCCGGGGATGCCGACCTCCTCCAGGTCGGCGTCGCCCTCCTCGAAGGTGGTGATCTCGTCGTGGAGGTACTCCTTCACGTCGTCCAACTCCCCGCCGCGGACGATCATGTCGATCACCGCCTTCTGGACGCGCTTGGTGACCGGCGCGATGTCCGAGCGCTTGTACTCGAAGCCGGTGATGTCGATGTCGTCGACGTCTTTGCCCTCTTTCCAGATGATGTGGCCCGCGTAGCGCTTCTTCTTGCCCGCCTGGAAGAACCGTCGGTAGAGCTTCTCGAACTCGATCTGGAAGCGATGAGTTTCAGCGTTGAGTTCCTCGCTGGCGAAGTCGTCGTAGCGCTCGTTGATGTGCTCCTCGATGCCGAAGGACTGCTCGATTGCCTCGTCCTTGGAGATGTCGCTGCCGAGGGAGAGCATCACGGAGTCGGTGTTGTGGAGGACGATCCCACCCACGCCGTCGACGAAGTTCTCGTTTTCGGCGACGCTGAGGTCGTAAACGTAGCCGTCGTTATCGACTTCCTCGACGACCGGTTCCTGTCCACTCCGGTAGAAGTCACACGTCCTGATCGTGTAGGAGTCCTTCGAGTCGCGGTACTTCAGGGAGTGTTTCTTCCCGCGCTGGGTGAGCAACGTCGACAGCCCGGCTGCGAGTTCCCGACTGACGGTCTCGTAGTCGAAGTTCCGCTCGGCGTACTCGTCGGTGTACCGCGGGAACTCTCGCGACCCGTCACCCTCGACGACCGTGTCGAGGAACAGCGACTGGAGATCGTCCGGAAGGTGGTAGACGAACGAGGGAATCCGCTTCCCGCGCGAACGCTGTCCAGCGAATTCGCGGAAGAACACCGCCGCGAGTTCGTTCATCATCTGGAGTTTCTGGGTCCCGTCGTCGTACGTCGTCGACGACTCGCCATCGGTGGTTTCGTACTCGAGGGTTCGCTCTGCCTTCGTGTCGCCGCTGATGACGCTGGCCGTGACGTTTTCGAACAACCGCTGGTAGTCCTCCCGGAGCCCGTCGAGCCACTCGGGGCGGGACTCCGCGATGCTCGCGCCGAACTTGCTGTCCGTGGTTTCGATCGTCGATGCGCTGCCCTCCGTCACGTAGGCGGCCAGCAGACGGACCAACGCTCGGCCCTCCTCGCTATCGATGTCCACGTGACGCTGCACCTTCGGCGTCGAGTCGAGTTCGCCGTGGTGCTCGTGGCCGAACCAGACGCTCTCGCCGTCGGTGTGGACTCGTTTGATCTTCTCCTCGGTGTTGTCGGCGCCGACGCTTCGACCGTCCTCGCACGTCCGAGTGTAGCCGTCGAGCACTTCGTACACATCGACGGTCCGCTGCTCGTCGACTACGGGGAGCCCCGGCACGCGAAGCGGTTCGTCGACGTCCTCCGGCGCGGATTCGATCAGTTCGTCGCCGTCCTCGACGACGTAGGAGTGGTCCCGCGTCGTTGTGGACTCACCGAACTTGTGCTGGAGGTTCACCACCGGCTTGTCGGTCTCGTGGCGGATCGCCTGCGTGATCGGCTGCCACTCCGTCTCGCCGTTCTCGTTGACGGAGAGTGCCTCCCAGCCCGGGAGTTCCCGTCGGGATTTTCCGGGGCTCGCGGAGGCTACGGTCCCGCCGTCGGCAGTGATCCGCACCTCGCCGGCTGCCGTCTCTTCCGCTCGCTCGAACAGCGTCTCGATCGGGAGGACACGAACGTCCCCATCCGGATCGCGCACGACGATCGGTCGGTCGCCGGTGACGCTGTCCCCGTAGGCGACCTCGTGCCCGATCTCCTCGCTCGCGGTCTCGGTGAACTCGATTACCTCCCGACCGGTCGCCGTCACGGCGGCGGCACCCTCGGTGTCGTAGAGGCGGAAGCGATCCCAGCCCGACACGCCGTAGAGCGACTGACCGACGAACTGGAACGTGCCGTTCCGGCCGGCCAGCAGGCTGTGGTTGTCCGCGACGGTGACGCAGTAGACGCCGTCGTCGGCGGTGCTGGTCGAGCCGCTGCGGTGCATCCGGAGCGTGTTCTTCGACCCTTCGTCGACGTAGATCCGCCACGAACCGCTGTTCTCCCCGTAGCTGGCGGTCCGTCCGAGGTGGGTGCAGAGGCGGAGCACGTCGTCGCGGAGGCGGTCGCTGGAAGTGGTGTAGCGCCACGAGTTCGGCTGGCGGTCGCCGTCGCCCGCGACGAGCGTGTCGAGGAATCGCCGCTTCTGGCGCTCGCTCAGGCCGAAGATGAACTCGGGGAGTTGCTTCTCGAAGCTGTCGCCGCCACAGAGCCGTTCGAGCGTCTCGCCGAGCAGACGGGAGGTGAACTGGTAGCCGTTCTCGTCGGCGTAGTAGTCGAACCCCATCCGGTCGAGCAGGTCGCCGATCGCGGCGTGGTCGTCGTCGCCACCGTCGGCCATCGCGGGCTGTTGTGCGATCTGGATCGTCGTCGCCGACCCCCGGGGCTTCTTGCCGAACTGCTTCTCCTCGGAGGTGTAGACGTTCCCCTCGGTGACGTACCAGGCCAGCAGGTCGAGGAAGTCGTCGCCGTCGAAGGTTCGGGGGATCCACTTCCGCCCCGACTCCCGATGGACGAAGCTCCGCTCGCAGACCGACTCAATGTACTCTCGGTGCTCGGCGAACTCCTCGGCGTCGAAGACGTACCCCTCCTCGCCGATATCGTTCTTCAGGACTTTGTCGGGGTAATAGCCCAGTTCCGCGGCGAACGTGTGACCGTGGACCTCCGGGCGGACCCAGACCTCGTAGTCGCCGTGGAGGTAGTCCACGAGGTCCACTTCTCCGAGGTCGTCGCCGTGTTCGGTCGACCAGTCGTGGGGGAGTTCGTAGTTCGTCGCGCGGTCGAGATCGCCTGCCTCGACGAAGCTGTAGCCGTCTTCGGTGATCCCGTTCGTCTCGTTCTTTCGGACGAGCATCCGGTGGTTCGGCGTGACGCTGAAGTCGATCTTGCTCGTCTCGATGTCGACCAACTCACCCTCGTAGTCGGGGTAGGCGTGGGTCTCCTCGACGGGCTTGACCTCCATCTCCTCGGTATCTGGGTCCAGCGAGTACACCTCGTCACCGACCTCGAGATCTCGGATGTTCCGAACCCCGTCGGGGGTTAGCACGTCGGTATCGGGGGTGAAGCAGTTCATGATCACCTTCACCCCGCCCTGCTGGCGGTCGTAGCGCTCGTACGCCTCGGAATCAGGATTGTGCTGGTCCCGGAGTTCCTTCTTCTCCTCGCGCTCGGTGAGGAGTTCGTCGATCATCTCCCGCATGATGCCGTCCGGCTCCTTCCGGAAGTGGGTCCCATCCGGCGCGTGGTACGTCTCGCCGTCGTACTCCTCGGGGTCGACTTTGGTTTCCGGCGAGGAGTTGATCGTCGCCATCGACATCGGGTACAGCGACTTCAAGTCGAGCACGGTGACGTTCTCCTTCACGCCGGAGATCGGCTCGAAGACGGCGCCGCCTTCGAACTCCTCGGCGGCCTCCTGCTGGCCCTTCGACGGCAGGCCGAACTCGCCGTAGGCCTTGTGGAGCACGTACATGTCGACGGCGTCCCCGGCCGTCGGCGCGTCCTCGAGCTTGCAGCCGACGAAGGAACGCACTTCGTCCCAGAACGCGACGACGGACTGCTTACGGTCGATCTCGACACAGAGCTCCACGTCCCGGAGGTTGTACTCGAGCAGCTGTTCGGGGTCCTGCTCCCAGAGGTCGCCGATGTCGCCGGAGTAGTGCTCCTTCCCAACGTCGAGTTCGCGCTCACCGATGGCGTCGAGGCGGAACGACTCGAGCTCCTTGATCACGATCTGCTTGTAGCCGTACAGCAGGTCGAAGACGACACGCCCCTTCACGTCCGGGCCACCCCAGTCCGAGCGCCACACCTCGTCAACCCGGGAGAGGCGGTCGATGTCGAGGTCGTACGCCGTGCTGGGCTCGACCATCTCCAGGCGGTCGAGCACGTACGGCATGTCGAAATCCTCGAAGTTCCACCCCGTGAGCACGTCCGGGTTGGTGTCCTCGATGTACTCGACGAACGCGTCGAGCATCGCCGGCTCCTCGTCGAACACGCGCACGTCAACGCTACCGGAGTCGGCGATCTGTTCGTACTCGTCGAGCATCTCGGGCGCCGCCACCTCGGCGTCGGGCGCGTCGAACAGCCAGACGACGTACTCGTCGTCGTAGGAGTCGTGGGAGGTGAGACAGACGATGGGCTCCTCGCCGTCCTCGGGGAAGCCCGACCGGTCGTCGACCTCGATGTCGAACGTGTTGACCCGGAGGTCGGCCTCTGTCGGCGCGTCGACGGCGACCAGCTCCTCGTCATCGTAGCGGACTTGGATCCGGCCGTCCTCCAGTCGTCGCTCGGGCACCTGCAGACCGGCGCTCACGTCCTTGTCGATCAGGAAGCGGTTCGGGAACAGGATGTCCGCCTCGTAATGCTCCTCGAAATCGTCGCGGATCTGCCCCACGTCCCGCGGCGTGCGACCGATCACCTTCGTCAGGGGTTTCCCCCGGATAGACTCGAAGCGCTCGCCGTTGGCGTCCTCCTCACGGGTGTCGAGGATCACGTCGTACTCCTCGGTCAGCGCTCGGTCCGCGACGTGCGCCGTCGGGACGTAGAAGTACGGCTCGACACCGAGTACGCGGACGTGTTCGTACTCGTTGTCGGCGGTGCGGCCGAACACGTGGATCACCGGGTACTCTTCGGCGCCGGAGCCCTCGATGGTGTAGTCCACCTGCGAGACCTTCAGCTGGGTAACCCCCTCACTGTCGGGGAACTTCAGGTCCGCGGCGTCGACCACCTCGCTGACTGTCTGTCCGGCGTTCCCGGCGACGACGGCCGCCTCCTCGTCAGGTCGGCCCCCGTCGGGGGTCTCGAACTCGTCGAGACCCCACTGCTCGCTCTCACTCATTGGCGGTGATTTGCCGGGATCCGTTAAAACGACGGTGGTCCGCGGGGCGGGCAGTCGCACACCCCCGAAAGGCATTTACTCTACGGATTGGTACTGGTTAACATGCCCGACGAGAGCGGTCTGCCGAAGGCGGCATCGGAACGCCCGGGACCGGCTGACGACGGCTTCGAGACCGTCGAAACCTACGAGGTCGACGGCGGCGTCGTGTTCTACGACGCGGAGGCGCCGCTCGCGTGGCTCCGGAGCGACGCGGCGGTGTCGCTAGCGGAGCGACGCTGAGGCGGACTGCGAACCCTTTTCTCGCTCGGTCCGGGAGAGAGACCGTGAGCGACGACGACCCGGTCGAGGCGTTCGTCGAGGGCTCCGTCGAGCCGTTCGAGGAGTCCGACGAGCGCTACGACGGCCCGAAAGCCCGGGACATGGAGGCCGAACTGCGCGAGCGTACCAGCGTCGACGGTGAGGACGTCGAGACCGAGGTGAGTTCCGAGACGGCCTCGGCGTTCTGGGCGGCGGTGATCTACGTCAACGCCGGCGTCCTGCTGGTCGCACTCGGGCCCGTCGTCTACGCGCTCCGGGGGCTCCCGCTCGTCTCGGTGGCGCTGGTCGCGGGGGGCGTGGTCGCGTTCTGGCGTGCCTACTCGGTCTACCGGGCGTTCGAGGCCAACGACGACGCTGTGGCGGAGCCCGACGCTGTCGAGACCGACGACGGGGAACCGGAAGGGACAGCGTCCGGCGAGAGCGACGACGAGAACTGAGCGTCCCCGGAACCGTTTTGCACGACTATCGCCTCTCCTCGAACGATGCGAACGGTCAAGACGCCGGACGGGGAGCGCCATCTGTTGCTGTCGACGACTGATGGGACCGCACGGCTCCGAAATCCGGCGACGGGCGAGGAGTGGACCGTCGACGAAGACGCCGTCGAGCCGGTCGTCGAGGGGGCGCTGTCGGTCGCTGCCCAGGGAATCCCGGAGCCAGTGAGACAGCTGGTGACGGCGGCTCACGACGAGCGCACGCTGGGGGTGCTGGTGACGCTCGTCGACGACGGGCCGACCGCGGTGGTCGACCTGCTCTCCGCCGCTGGGCTGTGTGAGAGTGACTTCAACGGGCTGTTCGCCGAACTCCGTGCGGCGGGGCTGGTAACGGAGTGTCGCGTCGCGGGCGAGCGCGGCTACGCGGCGACGGAGACGGCCGAGGAGGCGGTGAGCCTGCTCCGCGGGGCGGCGACGGGCGACGCCTAGTCGTCGCTTTCTAGCAGTGCTTCCGCCCGGGCGAGCGTCGCGGCGTCCTCTCGGCGCGCGGTCGAGCGGTTCGTGGTCGTATCCTTCTCGACGGTGACCAGCTCGTCGGCGGCGTCGACCAGCTCCTCGTCGTGGCTCACGATCAGGATCTGGCGCACGCCGAACCCGCGCATCTCCTCGACCAGATTCACCAGCCGGGAGACGTGTCCCGAGTCGAGGAACACCGTCGGCTCGTCGAGAATCAGCGGCGGCGTCGGCGCCGCGCCCTCGATCCCCTCCGACAGCAGGCGGTAGATCGCACACCGCAGCGAGAGGTTGAACAGCGCGCGCTCGCCGCCGGAGAGCTGCTCCGGCGACAGCGGCGTCCCGTCCTTCTGGTAGACGGTCAGGTCGTACTCGCCGTCGAGCTCGATGTGGGAGTACGCGTCGTTGCCGTAGGCGAGATCGAACGTCTCGTTCAGCATCCGTTCGAGCGTCTCGACGTTGCGCTGGCGGAGCTCCGCCCGGAGGTCGCCGTACGTCTGCTCCAACTCCTCGGTCTCCTCGTGGAGCGACTCCAGATCCGCGACAGTCTCGGCGAGTTCCTCCCGGTCGGCGCGTAGCTCCTCGAGCTCTTTGATCTCGTTCTCGACGCTCCCGATCTCGCCGGTAAGTTCGTCGCGGCGGTCGGCGAGGGCGTCGAGCTTCGCTTCGACCTTCTCGAGGTAGTTGACGGCGTCGTCCCGCCGCGATCGAGCGTTCTCGACGCGGTCGCGGTCGAACTGCTCGCGGAGGTCGTCCCGGCGCTCCCGGAGATCCCCGAGCCGATCACGGCGCTCGTCGGCGAGTTCGGCCTTGCTCTCGCGTTGCTCGCGCAGGCGGTCGATCTGGGCTTCGTCATCCTCGATCGCGTCGAGGGCGTCGGCGACAGCGTCGAGTCGCTCCCGGCGCTCGTCGAGTTCCTCGAGCTGCTCGTCCAGTTCCGCCACGCGCTCGCGGGCCGCTGCCGCCTCGGATTCGGCCTCCTCGGCCGCGGTCTCGACCGCCTCGGCCTCGGCGTCGAGTTCGTCGGCCTCCTCGCGGAGCGTCTCGGCCTCGGCACGATCCTCCTCGATCTCGGCCTCCAGTTCCTCGACGCGGGCCTCGAGTAGCTCTCGACGCTCCGCCAGCGTCGCGGCGCGACTCTCGGCGTTGGCCAGCGACTCGGCGTTCTCGATGTCGGCTTTCAAGTCGGCTTTCTGGCCGTTGAGCTGGCCGAGCTCCGCAGCGAGCGTCTCCACGCGCTCGCGATCGGCTTCGAGCGAGTCGACGTGCGGGGAGTCCTCGACGGACTGTCCACACTCGGGGCAGTTCCCCGCCTCGAGCAGTTCTTCGGCCTCTTCGACGCTGTCGCGTGCGGAGGCGAGTTTGCCGACGGTCTCCTCGATCGCCGCCTGCACCTCGTTGAGCTCCTCGCGGAGCCGCTCGCGGTGGGCGTCGGCCTCGCCGATCTCGACGGGGGCGTCGGCGAACCGCGCCTCGATCGCCTCGCGCTCCTCGACCACTTCTGCGAGATCGGCCCGTACGTCCCCAAGTGTGGCCTCGTCGTCGTCGGCCTCGCCTTCGAGTTCGGCGGCGCGTTCGCGCTTCTCGCTAGCGTCCTCGCGCAGGCGCTCGGCCTCCTCTCGGCGGCTCTCGGCCTCGCTCTCGAGGCTGGTGACGCGGTCGCGCTGCGCCTGGCGCTGTTCGCGGAGCTCTCCCTCTCGCTCGTCGATGCGCTCGCGTGCCTCGGCGACGGCCGTCTCGGTGGCCGTGTCGATGCCAGCGGCGTCGGCCAGGTCGGCGAGGTCCGCCTCGCGCTCTTCGATCCGCTCGCGGATCTCGGTGATCTGGTCGAAAAGCGCCTCGCGCTCGGTTTCAGTCTCGCGGATCGACGCTTCCAGCTCCTCGATCTCCTCGCTCAGCTCCTCAAGTTCGGTTTCGCGCTCCTCGGCCTGCTCGATGATCGACTCGGCGTCGGCTTTCGTCTCGCGGGCCTCCTCGCGGTTGGCCTCGAAGCGCTCGATCTCGTCGTCGAGGTCGGAGAGCTCGCTTTCGAGTTCGTTGAGTCGGTCGTGGAGCCCTTTCTCCGCTTTCTCCTCGATCTGCTCGTCGAGCTTGTTCAGCCCGCCCCGCTTGTCCGAGAGCACGTCCTCGACGCCGAGGCGGGCGTCGCCGGCCCGCTCGCGGTACTCCTCCAGCTTCCCCAACTGGAGCAGATCGTCGATCATCTCCCGGCGCTCCCGGGGGGAGGCGTTGATCAGCCGGTTCACCTCGCCCTGGCGGATGTACGCGCAGTTGCGGAACGAGTCGCTGTCCATCCGCAGCAGCTCCTCGCCGACGAACTCCCGTACGTCCCGGGCACCCTCGATGACGCCGTCGGGCCCGTCGAGCGTGCAGGTCCGCGTCGAAATCGAGTCGCCGGACCGCCTGAGTTCGCGGGTGATCTTGAACGTCTCGCCGGCGTGGGTGAACCACAGCTCCACGTCGGTCTCGTCGGCGCCGGTCGTCACGGCGTCGTCGAGGGTGCCGTCGAGCGCCCGCGAGCCGTAGAGCGCGAAGAAGCAGGCCTCGAGCAGCGATGACTTGCCGGAGCCGTTGAGCCCGTGGATGACGGTCACCCCGTCCTCGAAGGTCAGATCGGTGTCGGCGTAGGGCTTGAAGTTCCGGAGCCGCAGGCGGTCGAACTTCACAGGTACTCCTCCATGGTTCCCTGCTTGTCGTCGTCTGACTCCGCGGCGACGTCTGACTCCCCTGCCGGGTCGGCCGTTGCGTCCTCGGCGGCGGGGTCTCCATCATCTCCGTCCCCGCTCTCGTCGCTGGGGGCGGTGTCGTCGCTCTCGCGAGCCTCGTCCCCGTCGGCGCGTTCGAACGCCGCGGGCCCCTCGTCGAGGAGGTCGGTCACTCGGTTCTTCACCGACTCGCGGACGTTCGAGTCGGCCACTTTGCTCTCCCGAACCGTCTCGTCGACGTCCCGGGCGGCCGTCGAGAGCCCCATCTCGGCGACGCGCTCGGTCACCGCGTCGTCGGGATCGGCGAAGCTGATGCCGACCTCGGCGTCCTCCTCGATCTCCCGACGGTCCGTGACACGGACGAGCAGCGCGCCCGCCTCCTCGCCGGCCTCCTCTATCGCGGCAGGGGTGACCGGTTCGCCGTCGCCGGTGATCTCGACGATGCAGACCGCGTCCGTGAGGTCGTGCTGGCGCACCTGCTCGCGGACGCGCTCGATCCCTTCGCCCTCGGCGAGGTCGACCGAGACGAACGCGAACGGTCGCGTGTCGAGGCTGCGCCGACGGATGTCGACCTCGCCATCGTCGAACGTGACGAGGTTGTAGCCGCGGGCGTCCTCCTCGCTCGCGCTCGCGCGCTCGGTCGACCCACAGTAGGTGACCCACGTCCCCGAGACCTCTGCGGTGTCGGGTTTGTGGTTGTCCCCCAGCAGCATCGCGTCGAACTCGACGGTCGCCGCCGAGAGCACCGTCCCGGTGTCCCACTCGCCGAACTCGAAAGGGGTGAACAGCCCGTGGGAGACGAGCGCCGCGTACTCGGCGTCGTGGCCGGCGAACTCGTAGGTGAGGCCGTCGCGGCGCGATTCCGGCACCCAGTCGAGGCCGTAGAACGCGGTGTCGCCGACGACCTCGGGCGTGTCGTCGAGTCGCGTCGCGAGTTCGGTCCCCTCGAACAGATCCAGCCACTCGCCGGTCCGGGTCGCCTCGTGGTTCCCGACGACTGCGAGAAACGGGATCCCGGCGTCGTCCAACCGGCGGAGCGCCGAGAGCACGCCCATCAGGTCCGGCAGCTCAGGCCGGCGGTCGTGGAACAGGTCGCCGGCGTGGACCACCGCGTCGACGCCCGCTTCGATCGCGTCGTCGACGACGGCATCGAACGCCCGGCGGAAGTCCGCCCGGCGCTCGGGGGAGTGGTACTGCTGGTAGCCGACGTGGGTGTCGCCCGTATGTATCACCCGAGTCATCTGTCCTCGGCTACGCCCCCTCCCGGGAAGAGCGTTGTGCGAGCGGGGTGGAAGTGGTCGAGCGCACGACGGCGCTCACCGCTGTCCGTCGGCGGCGGCCTTCCGAAACGCACTGAGCGTCGACAGCACTGTCTGTCCGCGGGCTGCGAGCGCCGCGTCGCCACGGTCCGCGGCGAGCTCGACGGCGCGGCGGAGGTCGGCCTCGCGGTCGGCATCGACGAACGTCGCTGCTGTGGTCACGTGGGCCATCGCCGCTTCGGCGTCGGCGACCACGCGACGGGGGTGGTCGACCTCACGGCGCTGCCCGCTGTCGGCGTCGCGGTCACGATCTCGCGGAGCGCCGGTGGCCAGCCGAGCCAGCGCCGCTGCGACTGCGTCCGGGTCGGTCACGGCGAGATTCGCCGCCCGATCACACTTGAGGATTCGGGTGGATACGGGAGGCAGCGGCGCTCTGCTGGCCGTCCGGCCGCGGTGGATTCCGACGGGACCCGAAGCCTCATAAGAGTCAGCCGCTTACGGTCCGCCAATGAGCGATACGGTTGACGACGTCGAACTCCCCTACGAGGAGACGGCGTCGCAACAGGAGAAGATCGAGTCCCTGCGTGAGCGTCTCGAAGATCTGGAGGACCAGAACGAGCAGATGCGTGACAGCCTGCTCGACGCGAACGCCGAGAACAACAAGTACCAGCAGAAGCTCGAACGGCTCTCCCACGAGAACGAGAAGCTCAAGCAGTCGCCGCTGTTCGTCGCGACGGTCCAGGAGATCAACGACGACGGCGTCGTGATCAAGCAGCACGGCAACAACCAGGAGGCCCTGACGGAGGTCACCGACGAGATGCGCGAGGATATCGAGCCCGACGACCGCGTCGCGGTCAACAACTCCCTCTCGGTCGTCCAGAAGCTGACCCGCGAGACGGACGTGCGGGCCCGCGTGATGCAGATCGACCACTCGCCGGACGTGACCTACGGCGACATCGGCGGGCTCGAAGACCAGATGCGCGAGGTGCGCGAGACGGTCGAGCTCCCGCTGCAGCAGCCCGAGACGTTCGACACGGTCGGTATTCAGCCCCCGAGCGGGATCCTGCTCCACGGCCCGCCCGGGACCGGGAAGACGATGCTCGCCAAGGCCGTCGCCAACGAGACCGACGCGAGCTTCATCAAGATGGCCGGCTCCGAACTCGTCCACAAGTTCATCGGCGAGGGCGCCAAGCTCGTGCGTGACCTGTTCGAGGTCGCCCGCGAGAACGAGCCCGCCGTGATCTTCATCGACGAAATCGACGCCATCGCCTCGAAGCGGACGGACTCGAAGACCTCCGGCGACGCCGAGGTTCAGCGGACGATGATGCAGCTCCTCTCGGAGATGGACGGGTTCGACGAGCGCGGCGACGTGCGCATCATCGCGGCGACGAACCGCTTCGACATGCTCGACGAGGCGATCCTCCGCCCCGGCCGCTTCGACCGCCTCATCGAAGTGCCCAAGCCCGACCCCGCGGGTCGCGAGCTCATCTTCCAGATCCACACCCGCGACATGAACGTCGCCGACGACGTGAATTTCGAGGCGCTCGCGGAGATGGCGGCGGACGCCTCCGGCGCCGACGTGAAGGCGATCTGTACCGAGGCCGGGATGTTCGCCATCCGCGACGACCGCACCGAGATCGAGCGCCAGGACTTCGAAGCCGCCTGGGAGAAGCTCCAGCAGAGCGAGACGGTCGAGGCCGGCGAGTCGCCCGCCTTCGCCTGATCACCGCGTCGCCGGATTTTCCTTCGCTCCACGCAGTCGAGTAGCCATGTCCGAACAGCTCTCCACGGTCCAGCAGCAGGTGGCCGACTTCCTGGACGATAACGAGATGCACGCTCCGCCCGCCTACCGCATGCTCGACCTCGCCGCCGAAGTCGGGGAGGTCGCTGCCGACGCCGCCAAATCGAGCGAGTACGGCCACTCGCCGGAGTCGCTCTCGGTTCCCGAAGACGAACTCGGCGACGCGCTGTTCGCGCTGCTGGCGCTGGCGGCGGAGCTCGATATCGACGCCGGCGACGCGCTCGAAACGTCGCTACGGAAGTACGAGAACCGGATCGCGACCGACGGCGACGCCGGATCGGGCCGTTAGAGCAGAACGAAGATCGCCGTCGGGATCGCGAACAGTAGCACCGTCATCGCGACCAGAATCAGTCCGTAGCCACCGAGAGTGCCTGCGAGCGCGCGCCACGACGGGTGGTCGGTGTCCATACCGAAAACGGGAGCGCGCCCGAACTTAGTTCTCCCGGGTCTGCCGCTCGCAGCTCAGCCGATGTAGCGCAGTTCTTCGTCGCTGGGGCCAGCGCCGCTGCCCTCCTGCATCTGCTGGATCTTGCTCACGACCTCCTCCATCTCCTCGGCGCGGGCCTCGAGCGCCGCGAAGTCGACGCGGAAGTCAAGCTGCAGTTCGAGCGTTTCGAGCACCGCCTGCGCGCTCTTGGGGTCGACGAGGTAGCCGCTGGTCTCGCCCATCAGGCAGGCCACGTCGAGATCGCGGCGGCCACCGAGGCCGAGCAGCAGCCCCGAAACGCCGACGATGCCGCCGGCCGGCTCGTCGCCACGGAACGCCACGCCCGCGTCCGAAAGCGAGTCGGTGAGTTCGGGCTCGCTGACAGCGCCGAGGACGTTGTGCTCCTCGATGAGCTCGCCCGTCGGCACGCCGCCCAGCGCGTAGGCTTCCTCGACGCCGAACCCTTCGGCCACGTCGAGGAACGCCTCGGTTAGCTGGTAGTGGCCCTTGTTGCTCCCGGCCTGGTGGTTGCCGGTGAGCACGAGCAGATCGCGGTCGGTGGGGACTGTACCGGGATCGTCGTCTTCGGTTTCGTCGTCGTCCTCGGTTTCCTCACCGTCCTTCGCCTCGTCGACCTCACCGCCGTCGGCGAGCGCGTCGCCTTCGGGGTTCTCGTCGGTGTCGTCGTCCGCTTCCTCCGCTTCGTCGTCATCGTCCACGTCGGTCGGCGTCGGCGAGGAGAGGTCGACGGCGTGGAAGGAGGCGTGGGTCAGCGAGGCGACGCCGTCGTCGTCCACGTCGACCTGCGGGGGGAACTCGTCCGCGTACACTCGCCGGACGAGCGTGCTCTCGAACTCCTCCAGCAGGTGCTCGGCGGCGAGTTTGCCGACGTGCCCGACGCCGGGCAGCCCCTCGACCAGTACGGGCTCCCGGAGATCGGGGTCCGCGACGGTCTCGATGTCGATGGGATCCATACACGCGAATGGTCCACCGGCGGGTAAAGGTGCGTCGAAACCCTCAGTTCGTGTCAGGCCCGGCGTCGCGGGCCCGCCGGCGGTACTCGCCGTAGGGATCCGCGGGATCGAACGGCGCCGGGGCGGAGTTGATCGCCTCGGCGCCGCAGTCGGGACACGTCGAAGAAAGCGTGTAGACGGGTCGCTCGTGTTCGGACTCCCACGCCGAACAGACGTGGATGTCCGACTTCGTCATTCGTCGTCTTCAGTGCGCTCGCGGTGGTACTCGGCGGTGCCGCCGAGCGCCTCGATCAATGTTTCGGCGCGGGCCGCGGCGGCCTCGAGTTCGGCCTCTGCGGTCTTGTAGTCGGGCGCCTGCACCTCGATGCGGTACTCCGGGGCGCCGACGTAGGAAACCTCGAGTTCGACCTCTTCGGGAACGTCGTGGTCACCCTCGCCGGCGGCGGCCCGGAGCGCCTCCTTCACGTCGTCGACGCCGTCGGGACCGGGCGAGCGGATGTCCACGTAGCCGGTGACGTTGACGTACGGCACCGAGACGTTCTCGCGGGCGGTCTGGACGACCGCTTGCGCGTCCTCGTCGTCGACCGAGACGTCGTCGAGCGCCTCCATTCCGTGGACGGCGGCCTCCTCGAACGCCTCGTACAGCGAGTCGTACGCGACCAGCAGCGACTCGACCACGTCGTCGCGGCCGTGGTCCTCGCCGAAGGCGAGTTCCATCCACTTGTCGGCTTTCTGCTGGTTCTTCCAGCGCTGGATCGTCTCCTTGCGCTGGTGCTCGTTCACGTCCTTCAGCGAGAGGTCGACCTGCTGGGCCGACTCGTCGACCTCGAGCACTTTCGCGACGACCGTGCGGCCGACGCTGACGTGGTCGCGCACGTTCTTGATCCAGCCGGAGGCGACCTCCGAGATGTGGACCAGCCCGCGGTGCTCGTAGCCCTCCATGGTGACGAACACGCCGAAGTCGGCGATTTCGTCGACGGTCCCGACTACGAGCTCACCCGATTCGGGCCACTCGTTCCCCGCCATCTGGAGCTATCGCGCCTCGACGACGTCGGCGACTTCGCCGTTGATGGCGGCTTTCCCACCGGTGGGCGTCGCCAGCGTGGTGCCACAGACGGCACAGTTGACCGTCGTGGATGCGTTCTGGAAGACGATCTGCTCGTTCTCGCAGTCCGGGCAGACCACCGTGATGAAGCTCCCCGTCATTCCTGGAACTCCAGGCGGCCGGTCCGCCACCCTTCTCGCATGTGCGCCTTGTTGCAGTCCGAGCAGATGTACTTCAGGTGGGTCTTCTTGGTCGGCTTGTTACCGGCCGGCACCTTCGAGAACTTCCCGGAGTTCCCGATGACCTTCTTGCCGCGCTTCTGCTGGCGGGCGGCCCACTTCATGCCGGTCTGACGGCCGGATCGAACTTTCTCGACCTCGTGTTCGTGGTGAGCGTCACAGTGCGGACAGTACGTGTTCATGCGGCGTGGCATCTCCATGGATATTCGCCTCTTGCTGGCGAGTTCGGGGGACTCGCTTAAAACCCGTTTGGTCTCGACCGACGGGGGAGCGAAGCGGTTAAGGAACGTCTCGGCGAACCCAGAGGCATGAAGCAGCTCATCGTCCACGGCGACGCGGGAGTCCGACGCGACGACGTTATCGAGGTCGACGGGGAGGAGCTGATCTGTTTCGGCGTCAACCGACAGGGCGACTGGCACGGCCCTGACGAGCCCCAGCTCTGGTGTACGGTCGGGACCGAGGAGGACCGCGAGACGTACGACAAACGGCAGTACGTCCCACACTGGCTCGACACTGAGAGCGTCGACGCCGAGGACGTCGAGATCGTGAGCGAGAAGAACCCGCTGAACGTCTGAGGCGACCGCTGTCGGAAGCGGCCAGCGTAGCGGACTGTTTTGGTCGGCCCAGTACACCTTTATTTTCGCCGTGGGGAGTCCTAAGTATGCCCTCCGATTCAGCCGACACAGTCCCTCCACTGACTGAGCGGTTGGTCACCTACTCGATCAGCGGCGGCGAGACCGGCGTCGAGGCGGTGATCGCGGCGTTCGAGGCTCTCGAAACTGACGTTCAGGCGCGCGAGACGACGCTCTACGATCACGTCGCGACTGACGCCATCGACAAACTGCTCGCCGCGGAGACGGCGATTCGCCTCGAGATCGTCGTCTGGCAGCACCCGGTCGTGCTGACACGCGAGACGGTCGAGGTGTACGCCGTCCCCGACGCCTGAGGCCAGCGGCCACTCACTCGGGGAGCTCCGACGCCGTCACTTCGTACACGACCACGTCTCCTTCGACAAACACGGGCTCGTAGCCCGCGCGGTCGCTGAAGTTCACCAGGTCGGTACCGTACCGAGCGCGCTCGGCGGCGCCGACCCAGACGTACTCCACGTCGTGCTCGCGGATCACCGACGCCGCCGCCGCTGGTGACCCGGTGTAGAGTGTGTCGACGGCCTCCGCCCGGCCGTAGTACGCGTCTGGCCCCCGGTAGCCGACTTCGTGGGCCCAGCCGGCGACCGTCGGGACGCCGGTGAGGCTGGCGCCGATCGCGGCGTCCCAGTTGTACATCCCGGGCTCGCCGCCGGTGCCCGGTGCGGAGACGAGCACCGTCTCGCCGTCGGCGGTTCGGTCGAGCCAGTCGACCGCCGCGAGTTCGCTCTCGTCGTACCAACTGGGCATCGAGGTGGCGTCGAGCGTCGGGTCTGGGGAGCCGGCGAAGTGCCCCGAGAGCGCGAAGCCGCCGTAGAGCGAGGTAGAGACGACGAGCGCGGCGACCAGCACCGGGACGGCGACGCCCCGACCCAGCGCGGGGCAGTCTGCGGCTCGGACCGCCTGCACCGCCCGCCCGAGCAGTCCGGCGATGGCGGCGCCGGCGGCGACCCCCCAGAACACCCAGATCTGCATGTACGTCTTGAACACCGTGTTCATCCGGAGCGGCCCGGCCTGCTCGTTGACGAACACGAACTCGACGATAGTCACCAGCCCCGCGCCGGCGACGATCAGGACAGTCTCGTAGCCGGCGTCGCGGAACCGGAGGACGGTCCAGCCGAGGATCAACAGCGGCAGCGTGAACGCCAGCACGTCGAGCGGGAGAGCGACGGTGACGACGGCGACGGCGCCCATCGCGAGCGCCAGCGACCAGCGCCGGTCGCGTGCGACTCGGCCGAGCAGGTAGAGCCCGAACACGACGAGGAACGCGCCGTGAACCGCGAACAGTTCGAGGACGCCGCTGCGGGCCGCGGCCGGGAGGAACTCGATCGTCCGACTGCTCCCGCCCGTCATCGTCCCCGCGAGAAACGGCGCCGCGAGCACGGCCGCGACGGCGCCGAGCGCGCCGACGGCGCCCAGCGGCACGAGCAGGCGTTCGAGTTCCGCGAGCGCGCGGGCGGCCGTGTCATAATCCTTCCCCAGGGAGTCGGCTGTCCGGCCGCGGGCCGCCCGGATGCGCTCGGCGACGCCGCGCGGCAGGAGGGCGGTGGGATCTGCGGGCGCGAGTGCCAGCGCGAGGTAGGTGATGCCGAAGACAGCGGGGAAACTCCACGTGCTCGTGACGATCTGGAACAGCCCCAGCAGGGGGACGACTGCGAGCAGGCCCAGTCGACGCCGGCGCTCGTCGGCGGGAGTCAGGTAGAGGGCGAACCCCAGCGCCGCCGCGAGCAGCAGGAACGGCGTCCCCATCATGTGGGCGTGCATGTCGCCGTTGAGCCACGCGAACAGGGGGAACTCGTTGATCGTCGGGAACGTCGCGCCGTCGACGGTGTCGGAGATGACGCGGCTGGCGTTCCAGTAGCTGAACCCCTCCCCGGAGAGCGGGAGCGACTCGATCCCGGGCGCGATCGACTCACGGAGCCCCGCGGGGAGGAGCCCGAGAAGGAGGCGACCGACGGTGGCGAGGTTGCTCGCGAAGCCGACGAAGAAGGCCGCGAACGCGCCGCCGAGTCGGGCGTCGACGCCGCGCTCGGCGGCGACGTTGCTCGCGAGGTCGTACGCCGCGGTGACGAGCATCGCGTAGAACCCCGCGATCGCGAGGTTGTACGCGAGTTCGGGCACCGTGCCGGTCAGGTAGGTCAGGATCGCCGCCACGAGGTGGCCACCGTAGTAGTACTGCACCGACTCGCCCGCGAACCAGAAGTCCTCGGGCGGGAGCGTCCCCGAGCGTAGTAGCGTCCGGAGCATCCCGAAGTCGAGATACTTCTCGCCGCCAGCGGCGTGGACCGCCGGATCGACGCTCCGGATCGCGATCAGGAAGAGGAAGGCGACGACGAACACGACTGCGGTTTCGGCGACGACACGGCGATCGACGCCGAGGTCGTCCGCGAGCCGCGGCTCACCGTTCCGGAGCGCGTCGCGGTCGAGTCCCAGCGCCGCGGCGACCGCGACGAGGACGGCGACGCCGGCAGCCACCGTGAGCGGCCCGAAGGAGAGCTTCCCCAGCCAGTACACCGGCAGCCAGATCGTCACCAGCGCCACCGGGAGGGCGAACCCGACGCCCCGGCTTCGGAACCGGGCGAACAGCCGGGCCGCGAGTGGGTACCCCAACACCGCAACCCCGGCGAACACCGCCAGCCAGACGAGCACGGCGAGATACTGCATTGCCGGGATTCGCGGCCCGGATCGGGAAACCCCTTTCGGGTAGTCGACGACGGGGCCGCGATAGCCGGCGTCTCCCACTCCAGCTCGGCAGAATGCCGGTTCAGCTAGCTAATTCCGGCGGCTCCCGAGCGCCACGGCACAGCCCGGGGTTTTCTGAAGGGGGAATATTTCTTTTCTTCCCGAAAAACGGTCGGGGGGTGATGCGTAACGTTCATGCGTGCGACACCCGATGTACCCTCACGAGGCTACGAATGGCTACACTCGAAATCAACAACCTACACGCGGAAGTCGCCGAGAACGGAGAGCGAATCCTTCGCGGGGTCGATCTGGAGGTCAACTCCGGGGAGATCCACGCCCTGATGGGCCCGAACGGTTCGGGTAAGTCCACGACCGCCAAGGTCATCGCGGGCCACCCGGCCTACGAAGTGACCGACGGCGAGATCGTCCTCCACCTCGACGAGGAGGACGTCGAAGATGTCGACGCCGACGAGGACGAGATGGCGTGGGACCTGCTCGACCTCGAACCCAACGAGCGGGCCGCGCTGGGCATTTTCCTCGCCTTCCAGTACCCCGCCGAGATCGAGGGCGTCACGATGACGAACTTCCTCCGGCAGGCGCTCAACGCCAAACTCGAGGAGCGCGAGGAGCTCTTCGAGGACGAGGACGAAGCCGACGCCGAGGAGGACGAGGACGAGGGCTACGAGACCTCGCCGATGGAGGGTCCCGCCGACGACGGCGAGATCGGCGTCGCCGAGTTCCAGCAGATCCTGAGCGAGAAGATGGAGCTGCTGGACATGGACGAGTCCTTCGCCCAGCGCTACCTCAACGCCGGCTTCTCCGGCGGCGAGAAGAAGCAGAACGAGGTGCTGCAGGCGGCGATCCTCGAACCCAGCATCGCCGTGCTTGACGAGATCGACTCCGGGCTCGACATCGACCGCCTGAACGACGTTGCACAGGGCATCGAACGACTGCGAGACGAGCAGGGCACCGGCGTCCTGCAGATCACCCACTACCAGCGGATCCTCGATTACGTGGAGCCCGACCGCGTCCACGTGATGCTCGACGGTGAGGTCGTCATGGAGGGCGACGCCGAGCTCGCCGAGACGCTCGAGGAGAAGGGGTACGACTGGGTGCGCGAGCAGGTTTACGAGACGGCCTAAACTATGAGCTCAGACCAGGACCACCTACAACAGACCGACACCGAGGAGCGCTTCGACTTCAAGAAGGACTCCAAGGCCGCCTACGCGGCGGAGAAAGGGCTGACCGAGGAGACGATTCACGCGATCTCCGACGACAAGGACGAGCCCGATTGGATGCGCGAGCGCCGGCTGCGCGCGCTCAAGCAGTTCCAGGCGATGCCGATGCCGACCGACTGGCCGGGCCAGCCCGACCTGTCGGAGATGAACATCAACGAGATCGTCCCGTACATCCGCCCGGACATCGAGACCCGGGGCGGGGTCGACGACTGGACCGACCTCCCGGACGACATCAAGGACACGTTCGACAAGCTGGGCATCCCCGAGGCCGAGAAGAACGCGCTCTCGGGCGTCGGCGCCCAGTACGAGTCCGAAGTCGTCTACCAGAACATGCGCGAGCGCTGGGAGGACAAAGGCGTCGTGTTCATGAACATGGACCAGGCCGTCCAGGAGCACCCGGAGCTCGTCAAGGAGCACTTCATGACGGACTGTGTCCCTCCGAGCGACAACAAGTTCGCGGCGCTCCACGGCGCCATCTGGTCGGGCGGCTCGTTCGTCTACGTCCCCGAGGACGTGACCGTCGACATGCCCGTCCAGGCGTACTTCCGGATGAACTCCGAAGGGATGGGCCAGTTCGAGCACACGCTCATCATCGCCGAGCCGGGCTCGGAGGTTCACTACATCGAGGGCTGTTCCGCCCCGAAGTACTCCGCGTTCAACCTCCACTCCGGCGGCGTCGAGGTGTACGTCGGCGAGAACGCCCACGTGCAGTACTCGACCGTCCAGAACTGGTCGAAGAACACGTACAACCTCAACACCAAGCGCGCCCTCGTCGAGCAGGAGGGTCGCATGGAGTGGATTTCGGGCTCGATGGGCTCGAAGGCCACGATGCTCTACCCGTCGACGGTCCTCAAGGGCCGCGGCGCGAGCGACAACCACATCACCATCGCCTTCGCGGGCGAGGGGCAGGACATCGACACCGGCGCGAAGGTGTACCACAACGCACCGGAGACGAAGTCCACCATCGAGTCGAAGTCCATCAGCAAGGACGGCGGCCGCACCAACTATCGCGGCCTGGTTCACATCGCCGACGGCGCCGAGAACTCCTCGACGGCCGTCGAGTGTGACGCGCTGATGTTCGACAACGAGTCGACCTCCGACACGATGCCGTACATGGAGATCAACGAGTCGAAGGTCGACGTGGCCCACGAGGCGACGGTGGGGAAGATCGGCGACGAGGACATCTTCTACCTCCAGACCCGTGGGCTCGACGACGACGACGCCAAGCAGATGATCGTCTCAGGCTTCATCGAGCCGATCACGGAGGAACTGCCCATCGAGTACGCAGTCGAGCTGAATCGACTGGTCGAACTCGAGATGGAGGGGAGCCTCGGATAATGAGTGCGACACTCAAACAGGGCCTCACCGCGGACACCGTCCGCGAACTCTCCGAGGCCCGCGACGAACCCGAGTGGCTGCTCGAACGCCGCCTCGACGCACTGGAGGCGCTCGAGGAGCTCGCCCTGCCGGACGTGATCCAGACGCCCGGCCGTCGGTGGACGAACCTCACCGACCTCTCCTTCGAGCGGCTGGTCGACCCGCTGAACCAGTCCGACGAAACCGAGCGCGTCACCGCCGAGGGCGTCGAAGTGCTCGACTTCGAGACCGCGCTCGACGAGCACGAGGAGCTGCTCCGCGAGGAGTTCGGTGCCACGCTCGACCCCCAGAGCAACTACCTGACCGCGCTGTCGGCGGCGCTGTTCACGACCGGCACGCTGATCTACGTCCCCGAGGGCGTCGACGCCGAGGACGTGAAGATCCGGACCGAGATGCGCTCGGACTCGCTGTTCAGCCACACGCTGGTAGTGACCGAGGAGAGCGCCTCCGTCACGATCCTCGAAGCCATCGACGATGACAGGTCGGCCGCCGACGACGAGGGAGGCTACTTCAGCAACCTCGTCGAGGTCGCCGCCGGGCCGAACTCGAACGTCCAGTTCGGGTCGCTGCAGGATCTCTCGGAGGACACCTACTGCTACACGCTCAAACACGGCGTGGCCGACGATGACGCCACGATCAACTGGATCGAGGGCAACTACGGCACCCAGATCACGCGATCCGACGTCGAGACGGAACTCAACGGCGAAGGCAGCGAGTCCCAGATCGTGGGCTCGTTCTTCGGCCACGAGGACCAGCACTTCGACGTGAACGCGCGTGTCTGGCACAACGCCGAGCACACCACCGCGGATCTCGTGACCCGCGGCGTGCTCGACGACACCGCGCGCTCGGTGTACGAGGGCGTCCAGGACGTCGGCCGCGACGCCTGGGACACCTCCTCCTACCAGCGCGAGAACACCCTGATGCTCTCAGACGAGAGCGAGGCCGACGCCTCCCCGAAGCTGATCATCAAGAACCACGATACCGAGGCCAGCCACTCCGCGACGGTCGGACAGGTCGACCAGCAGGACCTGTTCTACATGACCTCCCGGGGGATCTCCCCGGAGCAGGGCCGAAACATGCTCGTCGAGGGCTTCTTCGTGCCGGTACTCGAAGAGATCGCGGTCGAGGAGTTCCGTGACGACGTCGAGGCGCTCGTCCGCGAACGCCTGGACTGAAGCGGCCGCGGTTTTCGCGCCGATTAGCTGAACATCTTCTCGCGGCGGATCTGGAGGCGGAGGAACGCCGGGATCGCGATCAGCGCCAGCAGGATCTCCGCGCCGCCAGCGAAGCCGAAGGCCGCGGGGTAGCCGAAGTCGTCGGCGATCAGGCCGCCGCCGACGACGCCGACGAGGAATCCGAGGCTGCCGGCGATGTTGAACCCACCCAGCGCCACGCCGCGCTCGCCCTCCGGCGCGAGGTCGACGACCAGCGCCATCGTCGCCGGCGCCATCAACGCCCCGAGTACGCCGACGGCGACCATCCCGAACTGGACAGCCAGCAGCGCGTCACCCTGGGCGGCGAACACCGAGTCGGCGGCGCCGATCCCCAGCACGACGACGCCGTAGAACGTCGACCCGGCGACGATTGGGGCCGTGCGGCCGAACCGATCCGAAAGCCGACCGAAGGGGTACTGGAGCAGGCCGAACGGGGCGAAAAACAGCGCGAGCGTGATCCCCGTCTCCGCGGGCGAGAGCGAGAATGCGGTCCGGAAGTAGACGGTGCCAACCAGCGCGAAAAAACCGGCAGTCATGCGGTCGGCGAAGCCGAAGGCGAACGGGACGGTGAGGGCGGGCGTCCGACGGAGCGCGCCCAGCGCCTCGCGCACGCCCTCGTGGTCGCCCTCGGGGGCCCGGTCGGCAACGAGCAGCGTGGCGGCGCCGACGAGCGTCAGCAGCGCGGCGCCGGTCCACAGCGGCACGAACGGCCCGACGGCGTAGAGCTGGCCGCCGATGGGGGCGCCGAGCGCCGTGCCGATCCCGATCGCGATGCCGGCGGCGCCCATGTTCCGGCCGTTCCCTTCGCCGAGATCGGCGAGCATCGACATCGCCAGCGAAAACGCACCGACGGTCGCGGCCCCCTGCAGGAACCGGACGACGAGGACGAGCCAGAAGGCGGGCGCTGTGGGGCCGAGCAGCGCGAGCACGCTGTAGCCGACGGCGCCCAGCACAGCCCCGGCCGCGACGAACGGGATGCGGCGCTCGACCGTGTCGCTGGCGGCGCCCCAGACGCCGGCGACGACGGCGAACGCTGCGAACTCGGCGGCGAGGAACCACGTGCTCGCGTCGAGATAGTTGCCGCTACCGAAGCCCATCGCGGCCACGAGCCGGTCCACACCCGGGTACAGCAGTGTCTGGGAGAGCATCACCGCCCAGACGACGAGTGCGAGTGCGGTTCGGTCGCGGGTAGACACGCGGGGGGGTTCGAGGTGGGGAGGCTTCGGACTTCCGGGTTCGATCGGCGGCGTAGACCCCCGAAAGGGCCGGGCTTAAGTCCCTCCCTCCCAGAGTCAGCACTGATGAGCACGGTATCGGTCGCCGACTGGCGGTGGTCGCTGTGAGCGTCGACCAGCGGGTCGACTCCGACCACCAACTCGCGCGCCTGCTCCAGATTGGGGTTGTGCTCGAAGAGGTCGTCGAGGCTCGGGCGTACCGGCACTACCAGAGCCTCGCCGAGGAGGATCGCGACCTCGAGGCCGACGTGGAAGCGCTGCTCGAGGAGGCCGCCTCGGAGTCGGCACGCCACCGCGAACGCCTGGAGGAGTTGGTCGATGAACTCGACGCCGACTCGATCCCCTTCGAGGACGTCGAGACGCTCGTCGAGGCCCGGTACGGGCGCACCAAGCCCGAGGACTTCGACGGCGTGCTGTACGACCAGCTCTGCAACGAGGAGACGGCCTACAAGTTCTACGACGACCTGATCGACGCGATCGAGGCAAGCGACGCGGCGTTCTCGCTGGAACGCGGTCGCGTGCTCGACGTGTTGACCGAGATCCGCGACGAGGAAGCCGAGGGGGTCGAGGAGGTAACCCGGATCATGGAGGCTCGCGAATGAACACGGCCAATCAGTACCTGAAAGCAATCTATCTCGTCCAACGGATGGACGACGGCCCGGCGGCGACGGGGCGTGTCGCCGACTCGCTCGACGTGAGTCCCGCAAGCGCAAACGAGATGATCGGGAAGCTGGAGGATCGGGGACTCGCCGAACACGAGAAGTACAAAGGCGTCTCGCTCACCGAGGAGGGGATCACCCAGGCGGAGAACGCGCTCCAGACGTACTGTATCCTCGAGCGCTTCCTGGCGAACGTCCTCGGCGTCGAGGAGTTCCGCGACGAAGCTCAACAGCTCGAACCGGTGATCGACGAGACCGTCGCGGAGCGACTCGACACCATCATCGACCGCGCCGACGAGTGTCCGGACTGTTTCGACGCCGAAGCCGACGCCTGTTGCTACCTCGCGGAGAGCTGCGAGGGGGCGGACTGAGACGGTAATACTCTTGTACGGCGCGCTGCTTTCTCCGAGTGCAGTCCCGTGGTGTAGTGGCCAATCATGAGGGCCTTTGGACGTGCTCGGTGGTACCGAGCGCGAAAGACAGCCTTCGACGGCGGTTCGAATCCGCCCGGGACTACTGGACGACGGCCACGTGACCTGTCACGTGTGGCGTCGACGCCCCCAAGTAACCCGCACGTCAGCGCGTACTGAAGTTGTTCCAGGCCGTACAGCGGGTATGGCCGACTCGACGCCCACACCGGGTATCCACCACGTCACCTGCGTTGCCGGCGACCCCCAGCAGAACCTCGATTTCTGGGTCGAGACGCTGGGGCTCCGCCTCGTCAAGCGCTCGATCAATCAGGACGACCCGAGCACCTACCACTTCTTCTTCGCCGACGCGGAGGGGACGCCGGGCACGAGCATGACGTTCTTCCCCTGGGAGGAGCTCCCCCAGGGAACGGTCGGCTCCGGGCAGGTCGCCCGCACCGCGTTCCGCGTTCCCGAGGGGAGTCTCGACTACTGGGAGGAGCGCTTCGAGGCGTCCGGCGTCGACTACGACGACCGCGTCGACCGCTTCGGCGAAACGATCCTTCCGTTCCGCGACCCCGACGGCCTCCCGCTCGAACTGGTCGCGACCGAGATCGGCGACGACGACCCCACGGTGCCGTGGACGGCGTTCGTCCCGGAGTCGGCCGCGATCAGGGGGTTCCACTCGGTGACGCTCTGGCTCGCCGATCCCGACCCGACACAGGAACTCCTGGAGACGATGGGGCTCGAACGCGTCGGCACCGAGCAGATCGAGGACGACACCCCGGGCGACGGACGGACGCGCTTCGCCGCCGACGGACCGGTGGGGGCGTACGTCGACGTTGTGCCGACGATTCAGGGCGGCCGGAACGGACACGGGACCGTCCATCACGTCGCGTTCCAGACGCCGACCGACGCCGATCAGGATGCCATGCGCAAAGCCGTTCGCTCGCGCGGGCTCAACCCCACCTCGCAGGTCGATCGTCACTGGTTCCGGTCGGTTTACTTCCGTGAACACGCCGGCGTGCTGTTCGAACTCGCCACCAACGGCCCCGGCTACGACAGCGACGAACCGCTCGCGGAACTGGGCGACAGACTGGTCTTCCCCGGGCGGTTCGGGGAGCGCCGCGAGGAGATCGAGGCGAACCTCCCGGAGGTAACGATCCCCCGAAGCGGCCGCGCCGACGCCGACGACTGAGGCGCTGCTCGCGTTCTCTCCCGGCGTTCGAGATACCGACAGCGACGGCGTCGCCCACCGCCCGCCGTCGCGTTGTCTGGTGGCTATCACCCACCGACGGCTCGGATTGAAAGAGAATTTTCTTCAAGACGCCTCGGTGTTCGTTGTTCCGGTACTATTATCACTGGTAGATGAGAAATCCACTCCACAATGCCGACTCGTACTGCATCGGTGGCGTGGGGCGCCGCGTTCCTCCTGCTCGCGGCCCTCTCGGTTCCGTGGTTCCTCTGGAACGACTCGACAGTCGTCGCCGGCTTCCCGGTGTGGCTGTGGTGGCACATCGGCTGGATGGTGCTGGCGTCGATCACCTTCGCCGTGTTCACCCAGCGTGGGTGGGGCGTCTGGATGGGGGGGTGGTCGGCGTGACCGCGTCGCTCGCACCCGCGGGGGCGCTTCAGTCGGCGGTGACGATCCAGCTCGGTATCGTCGTCGCCTACCTCCTGCTCGCGCTGGGGGTGGGACTGGTCGCCTACCGGCTCACCGACCGCACCGCGGAGGACTACTACCTCGCCTCGCGGACGCTGGGGACGGTCGTCCTGCTGTTTACGACGTTCGCCACGCTCCTGTCGGCGTTCACGTTCTTCGCGGGGCCGAACATCGCCTACGGCCTGGGACCGGAGTGGATCCTGGTGATGGGACTGATGGACGGGATCATCTTCGGCGTGCTCTGGTACGTCGTCGGCTACAAGCAGTGGCTCGTTGGGAAGGCCCACGGCTACGTCACGCTGGGTGAGATGCTGGGCGATCGGTTCGGCTCGCCGGTGCTGCGAGCCACGGTCGCGCTCGTCTCGCTGTTCTGGCTGTTTCCGTACGTGATGCTCCAGCAGGTCGGTGCCGGCGGCGCGCTCTCGGCGCTGACGAACGGCGCCGTCCCCTACTGGGCCGGCGCGGGGCTGATCACCGTGTTCATGATTGTCTACGTCGTGCTCTCGGGGATGCGCGGCGTCGCCTGGACTGACACGCTGCAGGGGCTGTTCATGCTGACGATGGTCTGGGCGGCGTTCGTCTGGGTGCTCTCGGCGGTCGGCGGTATCGGCGCCGCGACGGACGCGATGGCGTCGGCGAATCCCGAGTTCCTCGCGTTGGGCGACGGCTCGTCCTCGCCGTCGCTGTTCGGCGGCGGCGCCTACTCGCTGCCGTGGATGCTCTCACAGGCGATCGGTATCGCCTTCGGCGTCGCGATGTTCCCGCAGGTGAACCAGCGCTTCTTCGTCGCCGACTCCGAGACGGTGCTCAAGCGGACGATGGCGCTGTGGCCCGTCGTCGTCCTGCTGCTGTTCGTCCCGGCGTTCATGCTCGGCGCGTGGGCGGCCGGCCTCGGCGTGGCGATGCCCGAGAGCGGCAACATCCTCCCCGGCCTGCTCGCTGAGTACACGCCGACGTGGTTCGCAGCGCTGGTGGTCGCGGGCGCGATGGCGGCGATGATGTCCTCCTCGGACTCGATGCTGCTCTCCGGGTCGTCGTACTTCACGCGGGATCTGTACCGCCCGTTCGTCAACGTCGACGCCAGCGAACGCCGTGAGGACCTGATCGCGCGCGTCGGCGTCGCCGTGTTCGCGACGCTCGCGTTCGTCGCCAGCCTGTTCAACCCGCCGTCGCTGTTCGTGATCGGCGACACCGCCTTCGGCGGGTTCGCCCAGCTCGCGCCCCCCGTGATCGTTGCGCTCTACTGGTCCCGAACGACGCTGTCGGGGATGTTCGCGGCGATCCTCGGGAGCCAGCTGTTCTACATGGTCACGACGTTCACGCCGGCGGCCGGCGAGACGATGACTGTCCTGGGCGTCGTCGTCCCGGGTGTCGTCGAGAACTTCGCCGGCTGGTCGTCGTCGGTGGTCGGGATGGTCGTCGGCCTGCTGTTGGTCGTGGGCGTCTCGTCGGTCACCTCCGCGTCGGTCGCCGAGCAGCCGTCGGTGCTGGAGGGCCCAACGGACGACTGACTGGGCGAGTCGGTCCCCGCTTCAGTCCCGTCGCCACGCCTCCCGCAGAAACACCAGCACGCCGCCGAGCATCGCGAGGTTGCCGAAGAACGCGAGTCGATCACCGCTCCCGCCGTCCTCGGCGTTCCAGAAGTCGTGCATCGTCGGCGTCACCACCGCGAGGAACCCGGCGGCGGCGCCGGTCGCGAGCCGTGGAAGCCGCCAGAGCGCGATGCCGAGCCCCGCGGCGACCATCGACCCCGACGCGAGCGGGGCGAACGTCTCCGGCATCGGGACGCCGGCCGATTCGGCGTACTCGACGGTGTCTTCCATATCCCGGAAGTCCTCGGTCGCTTGCAGTGCGAGGCCGAGGCCGAGCGCGATACGGCCGAGCGACGAGAGCGATCGGTCGTCGTCTCCTGTCATACCTCGATAGTTTCGGCGGCGTAGGCAAAAGCGTGTCTGCCGTGGTGGTGGCTGGCTCCCTCCTGTCGCCGGCTCAGGCGGCCCAAAACGCATCACCGTGATCGTCCTGCCACGCGAAGGCGAACAGCCACTGTGTGGGCAGCCGTTCGAGCGGGTCGCGGTCCGCGTCCAGGGGCTCCCCCGTCAGCGCGTTCCACAGGACGCCGTCACCGCGGAACCCGCCGTCGGCGACCCGCCAGTCGAACCCCGGGTCCCGGTAGGCCGCCATCTCGCCGTCGCCGGCCAACACCACGACGTTCTCGCTGCCGACAGTCGCGGTCGCGACGCCGTCGGCGTCGGTGACGCGGCTGCGGGGGAACGCGAGCGCGTCGCCGCCGATCTTCAACCCCAGCACGCGCTCCTTCGCGGCGAGGTCCTCACGGTCCCAGCTCCGCCCCGCCCCCTCGTCCCGGTGGGCGTCGAGCCCGAACCCCTCGCCGGCGAAGTAGTCGCGGTACGGGTCGTCGTCGTAGTCGATCGGCGCGGGGTCGTCGCCGTCGCCCGCGGCTTCGCTCTCGCCGCCGGGCTCGGCCATGACGACGGCGCCCGGGTGGCTGTCACGGAACCGGGCCCAGGTGGTCGTCGTCGCGGGCAGGACCTGCAGGCCCGCTCCCGCCATCGGGCCGGCGATGGCCGCCCCCAACGACTGTTTCCACTCGGACTCCGTCTCACGGTCGTACATCACCAGGTCGTCGTCGGCCAGTTTCCCGCTCACGCCGAACGTCAGGGTGCCCGGGTCGTCGGTGCCGTCCGGGAGGCTCCTCTCTGCCGGCCGGCGGTCGTAGACGACGACACTGCCACAGAGCGGACACCACGTCGCGGCGATGGGAACGCTCCCGACGCGGTCGTTGACGATCTCGTGGTAGTTCAGATAGCGGATGGGGTACGCCTTCGCCGCGCCACCGATTTCGACGCCGACTACTTCGTCGTCCGGTTCGGCGTGGTCGTCGCCGAACGTCGGCTCGTCCACGCTGGGGATGGCGTCTTTCGGGATGACTTGTCGGACGTTCATGCGAGTTCGAACGTGATGCGCTCCTCCTCGCTGCCCTTCGTCTCGCGACCAGTCACCGTCACCGCGCCGATCTCCTCGGTGTTCGCGACGTGAGTACCGGCGCAGGCCGTGCGGTCGAACGGCTCGTCGTCGTCGCTCGCGGGATCGGGGGCAACTTCGACGATCCGGATCTCCGTGATCGAGTCCGGCAGTAGCGAGAGTCGCGTGCGCTCGGGGTCCAGCTTTTCTTCGGCGGTCGCACGGTCCAGCACGTACCAGTCGACGGCTCGGGCCTGCTCGATCAGCTCGTTCATCCGCTGTTCGATGTGGGCGAGTTCGTCGTCGTGGAAGCGCTCGTAGGCGCAGTCGAGCGTCGCCTTGTGCGCCCGGACCTGGTTCCCGGTCGTCTCGGCGTCGTACTCCTCGAGCAGCAGCGCCGACAGCAGATGCTGGGCCGTGTGGTAGCGCATGTAGCTGTACCGGCGCTCCCAGTCGAGGACGCCAGTCACGGTGGATCCAGCGGCTGGGAGTTCGTCCGCTTCGACGCCCTCACCGGGTTCGAGGTAGTGGTGGATCCCGTCGTGCTTCTGCACGTCGACGACAGCCCACTCGCGACCGTCGGAGTCCGTGATCGTGCCGCGGTCGGCGGGCTGGCCGCCCCCCTCGGGGTAGAAGTGGGTGCGGTCGAGCACGACGCGGTCGTCGCTGACGGTCCGTTCGACGGTCGCCTCGAACTCTCGAACGGTCGCGTCCTCGAGATAGGGCTGCTCGGTCATACCGCTGGGCAACACCCCGACGCACCTAACGGTTCGGTCCCCAGCAAGGTCGCGGGCCGACCCGCTGTGACCACGCTGGTGATCGGCCGACGAAGCGCCGAAATCGCGTGTTTGTCCGTCCCGCAACGACTAAGAGCGAAACGACCCTCCTTTCCGGTAATGAACTACGTACGCTGTCCGACCACATCCGGAGGGGGACCATGGGCGTCGAAATAAGGGACGCACCGGTCACCGCCGAGGAGTTCGCCGCGATGGAGGAGTTCGTCCACGACTACCTGGCCGCGAGTGTCGAGAGCGAAGACGACGGCGGCCGGATGCGCTGGTACCCGTGGCACTCGGCGGACTACCGGTTCAACCACATTCGGAACGTCGTGGAGATCGCGACCCATATCGCGGAGAAGGAGGGGGCGAACGTCCACGTCGTTCGCGTCGCGGCCGTGTTCCACGACGTAGCCAAACTCGAGGCGGAACAGGACCGCCACGCCGACGCCGGCGCCCGGGTCGCCCGGGAGTACCTCCAGAGTCGCGGTGACTTCCCCGACTCGTTCATCGACGAGGTCTGTGGCGTGGTCGCCGACCACTCCTACCAGGGCCCGCTCTCGGACGTGTCTCTCGAGACCCAGAGCCTGATCGAGGGCGACGTGCTGGACAAGGTCGGCGCCAACGGGACCGTCCTGATGCTGCTGCGAATGGGCTACGAGGCCCGCACCCACATGGACGCCGCGGAGATGGTCGACCGCGTGCTCGAACGCGGGAAGGAACACTGCGAGCGCGTCGAGAGCGACACCGCCGAATCGATCGGCCACCAGCGGCTCAAGCGCGTGAAGTGGTTCCGCGAGTGGCTGGAGGAGGAAGTCGCCGGCATCAGCGAGGAGAGTCGGGCGACGGAGTTCTGAGCGGCCGAGGCGGGCCGGTGCCGGTTTCAGACCGTATCGAGCACCGACAGCACCGTCTCCTCGTTCTCGCGGCCGGGGTCGTACTCGCCCCCGTCGCGGTCCGACTCGCGGTGCTCCTCGACGGTCCGCGCCATCGCCTCCTCGAGCGGCGTCGATGACCAGCCGAGAGCGGCCAGTTTGTCCGTGTCCAGGAGATGTGGGTAGTCGCGGTAGAGGATGAACGACTCTGGGTCCAGGTCGGCGGCGGCGAGTTCGCGCTCGCCCGCGTGGACGACCTCGATCTCGGTGTCCATCGCGTCGGCCATCAGCTCCAGCATCTCGTCGAGCGTGACTGCGGTTCGGTCGCCGACGTTGTAAAACTCGCCCGGCACCCCCTCCTCGGCGACGATCCGGAGCGCGCTCGCCACGTCCTCGACGTACGCGCGGTGCCAGACGTTCTGGCCGTCGCCGGGAACGACCACGCGGTCGTAGCTGTCGACGCGGTCAAGCCAGTAGTCCATCCGCTCGGTGTAGTCGTACGGTCCGTAGACGATGCAGGGCCGGACCGACATCGCGTTCACGCCGTTTTCGGCCGCTTCCACGACCTTCCGGTCGCCCTCGGCCTTGCGGTTGCCGTAGGTGTCACCGGACTCGTCGACGGCCTGCTCCTCGGTACACGGTCGCATCGGCGTCTCGTCCTCGCGTTTCGGGATCTCCTCGACGCCGTAGGCGTCGCCGGAGGAGATGTACACGTACCCGTCCACGTCCGCGAACACGTCGGTCGCGATCTCCACGTCCGCGGGGTAGTACGCCACGCAGTCGATGACAATGTCGGGTTCGACCGACAGTTTGGCGGCCTTCAGGTCGGTCTCGTCCCGGCGGTCGCCCTCGACGTGGTCGACGTTCTCGCGGCCGGCGAACGGGTTGTCGTGGTTGCCGCGGTTGAAGATAGTGACGTGGTAGTCGTGATCGAGCAGTTCCTCGACGGTGTGGCGGCCGACGAACCGAGTGCCGCCGACGACGAGCGCGCTGTCGGACATAGCCGACCGTTCGTGGCCGAAGGGGAAAGCGTCCCGGAAGCCGGCCATCCGTTCGTGGGTCCGTTCGGGAGGACCGGCACTGACTGCTGTCGTGGTGGATATACGGGGACCGCTGTTTTCTTGGTACGTGCCACCAAACGACAACGTAATGACCACCTACACGCTCGTCGTCCGCGAGACGAGCAGTCACGACGGCGTCGACGCCGACATCCTCGACGAGGACGGGTTTATCCAGACAACTACCCAGTTCAGATACGGTGACTACGGCGTGGCCACCGACCGGGAGGACGAGCGGCCGGACCGGATCGAGGAGGAGTTCACTGTCGACGCGAGCCGGATCGACATCCAACTCGAACGGAACGGCCGGGCGTTCGCGTTCCGTGCCATCGTCGACGACGAGGAGGCTGCTCGGGTCGAGGTCGCTGACGACGATTGGGGGCTCGAGGCCTGATCAGTCGGGCCCGGTCAGACGCCCTGCCCCATCAGGTGGCTCCGGAGCACGTCCGGCGCCTTCGTGGCCGCTTCGGTGTTCACGACCACCGCCTCGTCGGTCGCGCTGAGCGGCCCGTCTTCGGCGAGCGCCCACAGGCCGGCCGCGGCGACGCCGCCGGCCAGTCCGACCTCCACCGTCTCCGTCGACGCCACGGCGACTGCACTCTCCAGCGCGTCGGCGTCCTCGACGGTCAGCACTTCGCCGCCCGTCTCCGCGACGGCCGCAAGCGCCAGCGCGCCGCCCGGCGGGTCCGCGACTTCGAGTTCGCCGACGATCGTGTCCGGGGTCTCCCAGGGCTCGGTCTCGGTTTTGCCGGCCTGCCACGCGGCTGCGATGGGTGCACAGCCCGCAGCCTGTACCGCGTACACGGGGGGAAGCTCGTCGATCAGCCCCAGTTCGACGGACTCTCGGAGCCCGTCGACGACGCCGACGACGAGTTCGCCCGTGCCCGCGGGGACGACGACGGCGTCCGGCACGTCCCAGCCACGGTCGGCGAGGAGCTCGTAGGCCACGGTTTTCAGCCCGTCGTGGCGGAACGGGGTCGCGAACGCCCCCAGATCGACGTAGTCGGACTGCAGTTGCTCGGCGAGCGCGTCGACGGCGTCGCCCAGCCGGCCCGGCACGACCTTCATCTCGCCGCCGTGGACGTTCACCATCGCCTTGTTCGAGAACGGCGAGCGCGTGGGGACGAACGCGTACGAGCGCAGGTCCACCTGGCCGGTGTAAGCCGCCATCGACTGGCCGGCGTTACCCGGCGACGCGCAGGCCACGAGGTCGGCGTCAGCGGCGTCGGCCGCGGTCACGGCCGCGGAGAGCCCACGATCCAGCACCGAGCCGGTCGGGTTGCGCGCCTCGTCTTTGATCGCGACGCCGGCGAGGCCGAGTTCGTCGGCGACTCGCGGGGCGTCGACGCTCGGCGTGCCTCCCTCCGCCGCCGACAGCACCGCGTCGGCGTCGAACGGAAGCACCGCCTCGCGATCCCACGCGCGTAGTCCCGCGCTGACCGCGTCGGGGTCGACGGCGTCGAGGTCGTACTCGGGCGTCCGGGGGGCGCCGCAGTCCGGGCACGGCCCCGCGCCGGCGATGGTCTCGAGGTCGGCGTCCTCGACGGCGAGGGTGGCGCCGCAGTCGGTGCAGGCGAGTCCGACGAACGCGTCGCTGAACATGGTTCGACCCTGGAACCGGCGCGGGAAGGGCTTGCCGGAACACTTCGGCGCTGTCGACTCCGGCAGGCCTTTAGCCGAACCGTGCCAACGCCTGGGCATGACTGGCGTGCGCGTAGCCGGCGTGGGGCTCACCCACTTCGGCTCGCACCCCGACCGAACCGGCCGCGACCTGTTCGCCGAGGCGGCGCTGAACGCGCGGGAGGACGCCGGCGTCCCGCTCGACGACATCGAGCAGTTGAACGTCGGCAACTTCGCCGGCTCGCTGCTCGAGGAGCAGGGCCACATGGCGCCGCTGCTGGCCGAGGCCGCCGGCCTCGACTGTCCGGCGACGCGCTACGAGGAGGCCTGCGCGTCGGCGGGCGTCGCCGTCCGCGAGGCGGTCCGGACCGTCCGCTCGGGCGAGGCCGACGTGGTGCTCGCCGGCGGGATGGAGCGCATGACCAACAACGACACGCCGGAGACGACCGAGGCGCTCGCGATCGCTGCCGACGAGCTGTTCGAGATCCGCGCCGGGGTCACGTTCCCCGGGGCGTACGCGCTGATGGCGACGGCGTACGCCGACGCGTTCGACGTGAACGAGGGCGAGCTGAAAACCGACCTGGCGAACGTCGCCTCGAAGAACCACGACAACGCCATCCCCAACGAGTACGCCCAGTACCAGCGCGAGATCAGCGTCCAGCAGGCGCTCGATGCGCCCCCCGTCGCGGAGCCGCTGGGGCTGTTCGACTGCTGTCCGGTCACCGACGGCGCCTCGGCGATCGTGCTCGTGAGCGAGGAGTACGCGGCCGAGCACGACCTCTCGGCGGAGGTGGCGGTCGTCGGCACCGGCCAGGGCACCGACCGGATGGCGTTGCAGGACCGCGAGTACCTCGCCCGCACGCCCGCGGCCGACGACGCCGCGGCGATGGCCTACGAGGAGGCGGGCATCGACGCCGCGGACGTGGATCTAGCGGAGGTCCACGACTGCTTCACGATCGCGGAGGTGTTCGCGATCGAGTCGCTCGGTCTCTACGAGCCGGGCGAAGGCCTCGGCGCTGCGCGGCGCGGTGAAACGCGAGCCGACGGGGACCACCCCGTGAACCTCTCGGGCGGCCTGAAGGCGAAGGGCCACCCCGTCGGCGCGACCGGCGGCTCTCAGATCGCGGAGATGACCCGCCTGCTCCGGGGTGACCACCCCAACAGCGACGCAGTGGCCGACGCCGAGGTCGGCGTCACCCACAACGCGGGTGGCACCGTGGCCTCTGCAGTGGTTCACGTCCTGGAGGTGGCAGAATGAGCGACGCCGGCTTCGACGACTGGCTGCACGCGTTCGCCGCCGACGACGGCTACTACCTCGAGTGTGCGAACGGCCACGGCCTGCTGCCGCCCAGGCGGATCTGTCCGGACTGCGGCTCGACCGAGTTCGCCGAGGCGTCCCTGCCCGAGTCGGGCACGGTCGCAGCGGTCACGACCGTCCACGTCCCGGCGCCGTCGTTCGACGCCGACGCGCCGTACGACACCGTCGTCGCCGACTTCGGCGCCATCAGGCTGACCGGCGTCGTCGACGCCGAGCCGGGAACGACCGAGATCGGCGACGACGTGGAACCCGCCGTGGGTGCGAGCGAGACCACGGGGAACGACGTGCTGATGCTGCGCCCGGTGTCGGCAGTCGTCGAGGATACGGGGCCGGAATAGCGTCACCGAGCATCGTCCCGAATCTGGCACCGGGTCTCGCCGCCACCCTCGACGTGATCGCCGATCTCGATGGCCGAGGCAGTACAGATTCCTCTTGGATCTACGACAGCTACCTGCTTTATGTATCGAGAGCCCGTAGCTGTAGGGGAGAGATTATGCAAAAGAACGTCGGTGGCGCTGACCGCATCGCCCGGCTTGTCGTCGGCCCCGCCCTGATCCTCGTGGGAATCGCTGGCTACGCCGGCCTGTTTACCCTCGCAGTCGGCCCGCTACCCCAAGCACTCACCGCCGTGGTCGTGTTCCTCATCGGCACAGTCCTGCTGGTCACCGGACTCGTGCAAAAATGCCCGATGAACGGGCTCCTCGGGTTCGACACACTCGGCCAAACGGGAGTCGAGGGCGCAGACGAACCGACGGTTACGAATCGGAAGTAAGCGCGTCCTCGGCGTCGGCCTCGTCGGCATCGTTCTCCACTGCCGGCTCCTCGTTCTCGCTCGGATCGTACTCCCGAACTACCGAGTAGTCGTTGGGGAGCTCGCCGTCGAGCACGTAGTCCAGGAACGCGTTGGCGCGCTCGACGTGGGGGAGCAGCTTCGCGCGGTCGAACACGAGCAGTTCCGCGCCCGCGTCGCCGGCGAGCGCCTCGCCGTCGGCGACCGGGCTCATCTCGGTCTCGCGGCCCCAGACGATCGTCGTCGGCACGTCGAGGTCGGCGAGCGTCGCGCCGAGATCGCGGTCGGTGTCGAGGTCGCCGGCGAGGAAGCCGGCAGGAGCGAACCGCGCGTTCTCCTGGTGAGCGGTCCGCCACTCGTACTCGCTCCACGCCTCCTCGGGGCCGTCCGGATCGGCGTAGCCGTGATCGGCGTTGAAGTAGTCGATCGCGGGCTTGGAGGTGACGGCGTTGAAGATCGCTTCACCCACCAGCGGCGCCCGAACCAGTTCACGCACCCACGTCCCGCCGCCGGGGCCGGTGGTGGTCGTCGGGCAGACGAGCACGAACCGCGAGACTGGCACGGTTCGCGCGGCCTCGGCCGCGTAGGCGGCCGAGAGCGAGGAGGCGATCACCGCCGGCCCCTCGTCGTCGTCGCCGAACTCGCCGAGGAACGACTCGACGAACGCTTCGTACAGCGCTGCGGAGTACCGAACCGGCGGCCGATCCGAGCGCCCGTAGCCCGGGAGATCCGGCGCGATCACGTGGTACGATTCGGCGAGTTCCTCGAACACGGCGCGCCACTCGCCCGAGGAGCCGGCGGCGTTGACCCCGTGGAGGAGGACGAGATCCGGATCCGCCGGGTCGCCGGCCTCGGTGTAAGCGACGTTCATGCCGCGCCAGCGGTAGGTGCGCTGCATCCCGTCGAGCGCTGGTGGGAGGTCGCCGGCGTCGCGTCGGAGGAGGGCGTTCGTGGCCGCGGCGGCGCCGATGCCGAGCGTCGCGAAGCTGAGGGCGCGTCGGAGTTTCATTCAGCCCAAGGTACGTGTTCCGGGTGCTTAACTCCACAGTTCCCGGCCGCTGCCTGTCGGTTCGACCGTGGTTCTTTTGACGCGGTGAAACGTAGCGTTCGACATGCTGAGTGACGCGATGGAGGACTATCTGAAAGCGATCTACGTCCTCCAACGCCAGGAGGGGGCACCCGTCTCTACCTCTGCCGTCGCGGAGTATCTCGACAAGACGCCGCCGACGGTGACGAGCATGATGGAGAAGCTCGACGAGCAGGAGCTGATCGACCGCGAGAAGTATCGCGGCGTCGAGCTCACCGAAGAGGGCCAGACGGTCGCGCTCGAAGTGGTCCGCCACCACCGGCTGTTGGAGGCGTATCTCGCCGAACATCTCGACTTCGACTGGACCGAAGTGCACGACGAGGCGGACACGCTCGAACACCACATCAGCGAGGACCTCGAGCGCCGGATGGCCGAGGCGCTCGACGACCCTGCCGTCGATCCCCACGGCGATCCGATCCCGACCGAGATGCTCGAGCCGGTCGACGAGGCGGCCGGCGAGCGGCTGAGCAGCTTTGCCGTCGGCGACCGGGTCGTCGTCTCCCGGGTGCACCACCGCGAGCAGGACGAACTCGACTATCTCGCGGCGGCGGGCCTCACGCCGAACACCACGATCGAGATCGTCGACGTGGCCCCGTTCGGGATGGTGACGGTCCGCCTCGCGGACGGCGACGAGCAGAGCCTCCCCGAGGACATCGCTGACGCGATCCGGGTCAGATCGGCGACGGAGGAGGTCGCCTGAGCGTGCCGGGAGCGATCGCGCTGCCGCTGCAGTCGGGGCTCGACGCCGTCGTCGGTCGCTACGCCGAACACGGCCCGCTGGCGGCCGCGTTCCTGGCGAACCTGCTCGCCACGTTCGGCGACAAGGGGCAGTTGGTCGTCATCACGCTCGCGACCCGGTACGACGCGAAGAACGTGTTCGTCGGCGCGATGGGCGCGTTCGCGCTCTGGTCGGCGCTCGAAGTCGCGTTCGGCCAGTACGTCGTCTCGATACTGCCCGCGAGCGTGGTGACGCTGCTCACTGGGGGGCTGTTCATCGTTTTCGGGGTCTGGACCGCTCGATCGTCGATGCAGGGGTTCCGCGACGGTGACGTGTCGGAGTCCCTAACGTCGGGCACGGGTCTCGACATGGGGCTCACCGGGATGATCGTCCCGGACGCGTTGCTCGCGCGGATCGGCCGCTACGGCGGCCTGCTGACGGGGTTTCTGTTCGTGCTGTTCGCCGAGTTCGGTGACAAGACCCAGCTGCTGACGATCAACCTCGGGGCGACGTTCCCCGACGCGCCCGTGTCGGTGTTCGTCGGCGTCGTCGGCGCGCTGGCGCTCCGGACCGGCATCGACGCCGTGATCGGCGAGAAAGTCGAGGCGGTGCTGCCGACACACTACATCGAGGCCGGCGCCGCCGTCGTCTTCCTCGCGTTCGGGGCTGTGGTGCTGGGCGCGCCGACGGTGGTGCTCTACGCCGCGATCGCGGCGCTGGTCCTCGCGTCGATCGTCGGCGTTCTGCGCCGTCGGTGAGGAATCAGGCGGTTTTTTCGCAGTTCCTGCCCTCCCTCTGACCGTGATCGATGTCGTTCCGTCGCTCGTCGCCGGCGCCGCGTTCGGCCTCGCGCTCGCGGCGCCGCCGGGCCCGATGAATGCAGTCATCGCTGAGGAGAGCGTGCTCCGTGGCTGGGTCGCCGGGCTGAAAGCCGGGCTTGGCGCGGGGCTGGCCGATTTCGTCTTCTTCCTGCTCGCGCTGGCTGGGGTGGTCAGCGTCGTCCAACAGTACCCGACCCTCCAGGGCGTGCTGTTCGGGGTCGGCGGCTTGCTGATGCTCTACTTCGCCTACGGCGCCGCGAACAGCGTCCGGGCGACGTTCGCGCCGTCGTCGGTCGGCGACGACGCGGCCGGGACGGACGGCGAGGTAGGCGCCGACGCCGACGCGACCGGGGACACGGGCGCGCCGGTCGAGCTCGGCGAGTCGACCGGGTTCCGTCGCGCGTTCGTGCTCGCGCTCACCAACCCCTACCAGATCCTGTTCTGGCTGACCGTCGGCGTCGGGCTGCTCGACCCCGGACAGTTGGACGTGCTCGCGGTCGTCCCCTACGTCGGCGAGGCGTTGACGGGCGTGTTCGTCGTCGAGACAGGCAGCCCCGCGTTGATCGTCGGCCTGTTCGGGGGGATCGGCCTCTGGCTGGCCTGCTTCCCGGCGGCGCTCGTCCAGGCCGGTCGCCGGGTCGACTCGTTTGCCCCCGCCGTCGCTGCAGTCAGTGCGCTGGTGCTCGGCGGGTTCGGCGTCAGTTTCCTCCTCGAAGCGTGGCGCGTGCTCGCCTGATCGGCGAGGACTGACGAACCGCTTTTCACGACTGCACCCGACCTCCGGTGCATGTTCGACAAATCGACGTGGATCCGGCTCCCCCGGAACGTCGTCGTCGGCCACGGGATGCTCGACGAGCTCGGTGCCGCCGTCGGTGAGCTCTACCTCTCCGGCACACCGTTGATCGTCACCAGCCCCTCGCCGAACCGCATCGTCGGCGACCGCGTCCGCGACCAGCTGCCGGCGTCCGAAACGGTCGTCGTCGAGGAGGCGAGCTTCGAGCAGGTCCAGAAAGTCATCGACGCCGCCGATGACGCAGAGGCGGGCTACCTCGTCGGGCTCGGCGGCGGCAAACCCATCGACACTGCGAAGATGGCCAGCGACGAACTCGGCGTTGGGTTCGTCTCGGTGCCGACTGCCGCGAGCCACGACGGGATCGTCTCGGGCCGGGGCTCGATCCCGGAGGGCGACACCCGTCACTCCGTCGCCGCCGAGCCGCCGCTGGCGGTCGTCGCCGACACGGAAGTGGTCGCCGACGCGCCGTGGGAGCTCACGACCGCCGGCTGTGCGGACATCATCTCGAACTACACCGCCGTCGCGGACTGGAAACTGGCCAAGCGACTGAAAGGCGTCGAGTACTCCGAGTACGGCGGCGCGCTCTCCCAGATGACCGCGGAGATGCTGGTCGACAACGCCGACCTGATCCGGCCCGGCTTGGAGGAGTCGGCGTGGATCGTCGTGAAGGCGCTGGTCTCCTCCGGCGTGGCGATGTCGATCGCCGGCTCCTCCCGACCGGCCTCGGGTGCCGAGCACCTGATCTCTCACCAACTCGACCGGATCGCCCCCGGCCGGGCGCTTCACGGCCATCAGGTCGGCGTCGCGTCGATCATGACCGCGTACCTCCACGACGGGCCGGGCGGACTGTGGCAGGACATCCGAGCGGCGCTCGATAGCCTCGGCGCGCCGACGACGGCGGCGGATCTGGACGTGAGCGAGGCGGAACTGCTGGAGGCGATGACCAGCGCCCACGAGATCCGAGACCGCTACACGGTGCTGGGCGACGGCATCACGGAGAAGGCGGCCCGTGACGTGGCCGAGACGACCGGCGTCATCTAGAGCGGTAGGTCCGTCACGCCAGCGTATCGCCGGTTCTCTGGAAACTCGGACAGCCATCCCGCCTCGTCGACCCCGTCGTCCCGCAGCTGTGGCTCCCCGTGGAGGTGTTCGGCGTCGAACACGACGACGAGCCGCGGGAGCGGGGGTCGATCGGCCCCGTCGGTCACGTGGACCGCACGTTCAGCGCGCAGGAGGCCGGTCAGACGGCACTCGACGCCAGTCTCTTCGTACGTCTCACGGCAGGCAGCCGCGCCCAGTGACTCACCCGGCTCCTGCTTGCCCGCCGGCTCGGACCAGCCGTCGTGGTCGGTTTCGCGGACCATGAGGGCTTCCGTCGTCCCGTCACACTCTCGGCGAACCCACGCGCCCGCGCCGCCGACGGTTCCCGCTGCTGCGCGCTCGGCGGTGGCGTCGTAGGTCCCGGGCTCGACGTGCCACTCGGACTCCTGGACGGTGACCGGTCCGTACCGCTCCTGCAACCGTACGACGGCGTCGTTGACGGCACGGGTTGCCTGTGCGGTGTCCACACGAGTCCGCTCGTGGTGGTTCGTGAAGAATCCCGTCGATGGTCGGTGGTGGAACGTCCCCGAGCGTGGAGCGAGCGCTCGGGAACTGAGAACCGCCGCGTGACCTGTCCTTGGGGCACGCGGCGAGAGTGGTCGGCCGAGCCGGTGGCGCCAGTCCGCCGCGCCGTGGGGGCCACCCCGTTGCGGCGGGAGTCGGCCCGTCCGACCGGAGACGGGTGCGTCGCCATCACCCGTACGACTGCGTTGCTCGTTATCCGTGATAAACCCCCGGACTTCGGGCCGACGGCCGCCGGGCCGGAACCCGAACCGCCTTGTCGCTTCGGACCCTGCGCTCGCGTATGCTGGAACCCCTCCGGTCGCGCGCCCGGGATCGCCCGCTGGCGACCGTCGCGGTGCTCTCGGTGCTCGGGTACGCGCTGGTGATCGGGACGTTCGCGGGCGCGATCCCCGCGGCCGCGTTCCCCGACCTGACGAACGCGCAGGTGAACCTCTTCTCTCACGCCATCGCCGCCATCAACACCACGGCGACGCTGCTGCTCGCCTTCGGCTGGAAGTGGATCCGCGACGGGAAGGTCGAGAAACACCGGAAGGCGATGGGGAGCGCCTTCGGACTCATCATGGTGTTCCTCGTGCTTTACCTGTGGAAGATCGGCGGCGGCGGCACGAAAGAGCTCGTCGGCGCGCCCGACCCGGTGTACTACGCCTACCTGCTGATGCTCGCGGTCCACATCATCCTCTCCGTGGTCGCGGTCCCGGTGGTGCTGTACGCGCTGGTGCTCGGGCTGACCCACACCCCGCGCGAACTCCGCGAGGAGACGCCGCACAGGAAGGTCGGCCGTATCGCCGCCGGGTCGTGGATCCTCTCGCTCTCGATGGGCGTGCTGACGTACGTGATCCTCAACTGGATCTACAGCTACGAGTTCGCCGCCGGCACCGGGATGTAGGCCTCGGCGGCACCAAGCGGTTTCGCGGACGACTCCGGACCGAACCGTTCAACCGCCGGGGAACGAAACGCCGCGTATGGGCGAGCCACTCGAACCCCGCCGCGAGCAGGCCGCGACGGTCATCGACCGTCTCGAGGCTGAGTACCCCGACTCCACCATCTCGCTGAACTTCGAGACGCGACTCGAACTGCTGATCGCGGTCGTGCTCTCGGCACAGTGCACCGACGAGCGCGTCAACGAGGTGACCGCGGAGCTGTTCGAGAAGTACCAGTCCGCGGCGGAGTTCGCCGCGGCCGACGAGGAGGAGTTGGCCGAGGATATCTACGGCATTACGTTTCACAACTCCAAGGCGGGCTACCTCAAGAGCATCGGCGAGACGCTCGTCGAGGAACACGACGGCGAGGTCCCCGACACCATGGACGACCTCACCGACCTCTCGGGCGTCGGCCGGAAGACGGCCAACGTCGTGCTCCAGCACGCCCACGACGTGGTCGAGGGGATCGTCGTCGACACGCACGTCCAGCGGATCAGTCGCCGACTCGGGCTGACCGAGCAGGAGCGCCCCGAAGCGATCGAGACGGATCTGCTCGACGTGGTGCCGGAGGCGCACTGGCAGGAGTTCACTCACCTGTTGATCGACCACGGGCGCGCCGTCTGTACCGCCCGGAACCCCGACTGTGGCGACTGCGTGCTGGCCGACATCTGCCCCTCGGCGAAAGGCGACAGCGAGATCGATCTGGCCAGCGGCGAGGCGTGGTGACCGCGGCTCAGAACACGTAGTCCATCAGGAAGCGGTAGATGCCGACGAGGTACGCGAGGATCCAGAGGATCAGATAGCCGAACACGCCGACGCGGAGCCGTCGACGCCACCCGCTCATGTTCTCGTGGAGTTCGCCGATGTCGGCGTCTGGATCCGGGTCGCGGTAGAGATCCGCCGCTCGTTTGGCCTGGAAGATGCGTACGATCCCGGTGAGCGCGACCACTAGCAGCGCGTAGGCTTGGAGGCCGAGGAAGGCGTGTAACGCCGCCAAGCCGGTGAAGCGGCCGAACAGCCGGGGGAGCATCCACAGGAGTATCGGCGCCGTCGTCAGCACGAGCCCGGTGAGGACGAACTTCAGGTGATGGACTAGGCGGTCCCACGTCATCACCTCCGTCTCGATCGCGTACCACGCGCCGTAGAGGAAGAAGGGGAGGCTGAGCGTGACCGACACCGCCGCGAGCGTCGCGGCCGTCGACTCCGAGACCATTCACCGACGGTTGGCGCCCGGCCCGCCTAAAGGGTACGACTCCGGCGCGTCGCCCGTGGGCCGCTCGCGAAGCGCTTAACGGCACGCCAGTCCAACCCTGACTATGGCCGACCCCTCCGACGACGACGCTGCGCCGGGGCGGACCCGCGCGGACGGCGACGACCGAGCGGCCGCGAGCGACGAGGCCGTCGACGGCGCCCGCGAGTCCTCTGATCTCGACGCGCTACGCGAGGAGGTCGAAGAGAAGTACGATTTCGACGAGTTCGGCCCGGCGGATATGGCCGAGATGGAGCGCGAGGAGTGGGAGGCGGTGTTCGACCCGGACACGTGGATCACGGGGCCGGAGCTGATCGACCGGGTCGAACAGGATCTCGAGACCCGGATCGCCACCCGGGAAGTGTTCGCGCGACTGGAACGTCACCCCGGCCCGGATGGTGACCGACTGCTTGCGTACTCCGACGAAGGGTACGCCATCGTCAACCCCGACGGGAGCGTCGAGGGCGAGGGAACCGTGCTCCGGGACGTGGAGCCGACGGTGGCGCTGTGCTCGATGGAGAAGTACGAGGTGGAAACGCCGCCGGAGAACCCGAGTCTCCCCGACCCCGAAGACGTGGAGTCCGGCTCCGGCCAGCTCGGCAACAACATGCTTCAGCTGATCGCCGCCGCCCAGATCCTCGCCGGAATCGGGCTGATGGTCGGCTCGCTGGTCTGGGACCTCCAGCCCGACGTTCCACAGGGTGGCGTGATCGGTCCCGTCGTGGGACTTCTGTTCGTCGGGATCGGCGTGTTCCTCTTCGCCGTCGTCGCGAACGCGCGGCTCTCGGATCGGTTCCGCGCGGCGGAGTACCGCGACCGACTCCGAGCCGTCGACGAGGCCGGCGAGCGCCCGGAGTTCGTCCCACAACTGAGCGACGAGGGCGACGAGGACCAGGGCGACTGATCGGCGGGCTGCGTCGACGCCGTCTTTCGGTCAAGACGCCCCTGCTGGGTGGCATGAAACGGTGGGTTTAAGCGCTGGCCGTCCCACCTTTCGGCCGTATGAAGAGGCGGGATTTTCTCCGAGCGACAGGCGGCTCCGGCGGGGCCGTCGCCCTCGGATCGGGGGTCGCAGCCGGGCAGGAAGGCACCGGCACGGCCACCGGCACGGAGGGCGGCGGTGGCGGCGGGACCACACACACTGTCGACATGACTGACAGCCTCGTTTTCGACCCCGCGGAACTAACCATCGAGGTCGGCGATACCGTCGTCTGGGAAAACGTCGGCTCGGTCGGGCATAGTATCACGGCCTACGAGGACAACATCCCGGATGGCGCCGAGTACTGGGCCTCGGGCGGCTTCGACGCAGAACAGCCAGCACGGGACGCCTACCCCGAACAGGGTGACGTTCCCGGCGGCGAGAGCTACGAGCACACGTTCGAGACCCTCGGCACGCACGAGTACTTCTGTATCCCCCACGAGAGTGTGGGGATGATCGGGAGCATCGAGGTCGTCGAGGAGATCGAAGCCTCCGCCGGCGGCGGCGGGGAACGAGAGCTCCACGAGATCGGCGCACCGATCCACCCGCACTGGGTGGGTGCGGCGACGATCCTGATGATGTTCGTCAGCCTCGTGTTCACGTTCTACGTCCTCAAGTACGGCGAATCACCCAACACTGGCAACACTGGAGGTGGTGACTGATGTCGACGTCAGGCTCCACCTACGGTGACATCCACCGATACGAGCCAGCGCGTGAGAGCACGGCCGCGGCGATCGCGATCGTGCTCCTGACGCTGCTGGAGATCGTGTTCGTGTTCATGTTCACCTGGGGGCTGGTCTCCGGTTGGGGACTGACCGCCGACGGGAACATGTTCCTCGGCGGCCTGCTCGCCGCCGTGTTCATCGATCTGGCGTTCATCCTCGCCATCTACCGGAAGGAGTTCCTGCCGGACGTGATGGTCGTCAAGAAGCGCCGACGCAAGTGGGAGGACCTCTACATCCGCGGCGACCAGGCCGACGGCGAACAGTTCGAGGGTGCCGGCGTCTGGGACCAGCTCAAGCGTGCCGTCTACCCGTACTACAAACGATAACCAATGAGCCTCAAAGAGAAAGACGAACACGACCATCTCGGCTGGATGAAGGAGAAGCAGCTCTCCCCCATCGAGAAGGGGTACCTGTTCACCCTCATCTGGCTCGACAAGCGGTTCCGGGTCGTCGACTACCTGGAGCTTCTGGAGACGATGTACTACCGCGTCAACCTCCAGATGCCCAAGAGCCACACCGAGCAGTACAACCTCGACAACAAGTTCTGGTACTGGTACCCGCTGTACGCGCTGGGGTCGTTCTCGACGCTGGCGTACGTCGTCGCCGCCCTCTCGGGGGCGTTACTGGGGTTCTACTACACTCCCTCGGCGGCGATGGCGGAGACCGGGACCGTCGCCTACTCCCAGATCGCGATGATCATGCAGGACCTCCAGTTCGGCTTCATGCTGCGCTCGATCCACCGCTGGTCGGCGCAGGTGATGACCGCGGCAGTGTTCCTGCACATGCTCCGGGTGTACTTCACCGGCGCGTACAAGGAGCCACGCGAGCTCAACTGGCTGCTCGGGATCGTCCTGATCAGCCTCACGATGGGCTTCGGGTACACGGGCTACCTGCTGCCGTGGGACCAGCTCGCCTACTGGGCGGGACAGATCGGCGTCGAGATGGCGCTGTCGATCCCGATCGTCGGCGAGTGGGTCGCCCAGCTGGTGTTCGGCGGCTTCTCGCTCGGCGCACCGACGCTCCAGCGAATGTACATCCTCCACGTGTTCCTGCTTCCGTTCGTGGTGACCTCGCTGATCGCGATCCACATCGCGATCGTCTGGATGCAGGGCATCGCGGAACCACACTAACACAATGAGCGACGACAACCAACCCGACGCACGAACCGACGGCGGAACCGGTATCGTTCCCCCGGACGACGAGACGCCGACCTGGAGCGAGCGCAAGAGTCGCCGGGCGGGACTCCCCCGTCTCACTTACGAGTACTTCGAGCGGGCCCGCCGCGAGGACCAGGACCTGCGCGAGCAGTCGACGTACGTCGAGCGCGACGTGCTGGGGTTCCCGACGTGGCCCCACGAGCTGATCCGCAACCTCGCGCTGACGAGCTTCTTCGTCGGCATGCTGCTGCTGCTGTCGGCGACGCTCCCACCCCACATCGGCAACCCGGCGAACCCGAGTTCGACGCCGGCGATCATCCTACCCGACTGGTACCTCTACTGGTCGTTCGGCCTGCTAAAGCTGGGTGACCTCAACCCTGCCCTCTCGCTGTTGGGCGAGCAGAAGCTGATGGCCGACCGCACGTACGGCGTGCTCGCAAACGTCGTGATCGTCGGCGCTATCGCGATCGTCCCCTTCCTCAACAAGGGGAGCGCCCGACGACCGGTCGAGCAGCCGTTCTGGGCCGCCATCGGCATGGGTGGCGTGACGTTCGCGTTCACCATGTCGATGCTGTCGATCCAGAACATCATGCCGATGAACGTCAGCCTGCTGTTCGACCTGACGTTCCTGGCCCCGATCGTCGTGGGCGCCATCACCTACGCGGTGCTGAAGACGATGCGCGAGGGGTACATGTACGACCTCAACCGACGCTACTACCGGCTGCGGCCCCCGAAATAGGCCGTGGCCGACGACGATCGCCGCACTGACGGCCGCGAGGGGCGCGACGTGGAGGTCCCGCTGCGGCTCTACAAGACGGTTACCGTGTTCTCGACGCTGATCGCGGTGTTCGCTGTGGTGTTCGGCTTCCTGTTACTCGACGCCGCCGCGCTCGGCACGGGCCTGCTCCGCCAGCTGACCCGCTCGGTGCTGGGCGCGCTGTCGCTTTCACTCTCGGACTCGCTTCTCTCCGGGCTGTTCGCCGTCGCCGGACTGCTGTCGATCGCGCTCGGCGCCGCCGTCTACGTGCTCGGCACGCGGTTCAAGGCGACGGAGATGAGCGCCGACCAGGAGTGACGCTCGGTCGACGCCAGTCCCGACTCGTCGCCGGTGCCGATCGCGAACCGGCGTTCGGGCGGCCGGGATGGGAAACGCTGAAGAGGGCTCGCGGCCCAAATTCAGGTAATGGCTGACGAGTTCATGAAAGGGTTCGGGCTGTTCAGCGTGGCTGCCCTCGTCTGGATGATCTCCGCGAGCTGGTACCGCACGCCCAGTTTCGAGAGCACCCGACAGCTGGTTGCGGCGCCGCCGGAGGAGCCCGGGACGGTGTTCGACACGCTGGGGATCTTCCTCGGCGACCTGATGTTCTGGACCGCGCTCCTCGGCGCATTCGTCTTCTGGGTCATTATCCCCGCCGGCCGCCAGGCCCGCGAGGCGCTGGTCGTCGACGAGTAGTTCCCGAACGAGTTTTTCTCCGGTTCTCAGCCGCTGCCGACAGTCGCGACGCCGTGAAGCGAACGAGAGGAACGCCGGCCACCGACCCTGCTGCTACGGTCGAAGCGCCCGCAGCGTCGTCTCTCCGGTCTTGGCTCCCGTCGACGGTGAGTACCTCCGAGCGAGCACGCCGGCAGCGGCAAGCCGACTCCGTCGCTGCCGCCGTCCAGCGTGACGCACGCCCCGGGTAGTTGGGCCTACCGGTGGCGCAGCGCTTACGATCCAGCTCGTGGACGCCGAAGCAAGAGCTACGGGATGTGCGGTCGTCCGCCGTCGAAAAAAAAAAAGCGTCGGGGCCGATCAGATGATCGCTTCCCAGGGCCCCTTGATGACCCAGAACAGGGAGATGTACAGCGCATACAGCAGCGCGAGGAGGGAGGCGGTGATGGCGCCTTTGGGCCGCTCAATATCCAGGTTGTTCCGGGCTTCGAGTTGCCGAGCCTCGAACTCGAAGATGTCGGCTACGAACGTCCCGACGACGAGCGTGGAGATCACCATCCCGGAGTGGGGTTCGATCACGAGATACAGAAGCGAGACGAGGATCGCCAGCGCGGAGATCGCTACGTGGGGCGTGTAGCGACTCAGCGTCTCGGCGCCTCCCTCGGCGGCTCGCTTGTAGCTCCGGAAGGCGAGATGCCGAGTGAGGAGGTTTGCGACGACGAGTGCTAGAATCACGTAGGGGAACGCCCCAGAGATCGACTCGAGCGCCCCGATCGGGACGGCGAACTGCAGTGGGGTCATACCCGCATATCGGCACAGGACGGTTTAGTGCTTTTCCAATTCCGGCGACCCCGCGACCAGCGGCCGGAGGCTGGTGAACTCGTCGACGACGCTGATCTCCACGGGCTCAGCCGGGCTGAGCTGACGGCGCTGTTCGCCGTCGAGAAACAGCGAGACGGCGCCTTCGTCGCGTTCGACCTGTAGCGACAGCGGGCCGGGGACGACCCACGGGCTCGCCCGCGTCGAGAACGGGGCGACTGGAACGACCGAGAGCCCGCCGCCGGGGGCGACGATCGGCCCGCCGGCCGCGCGACCGTAGCCCGCCGACCCCAGTGGCGTCGAGACGACGACGCCGTCGGCACGCACGTCGAACAGACGCTGCGCTGTTGCCGTGAGCGCGTACTCGGAGATCCGGGCGGGCTCGCTGGTCATCAGCGTCGCGTCGAAAACGGCACGCCCGACTCGCTCGCCCTCGACTGCCATGCCGAGGACGGGGTGGCTGACGCTGCGGTACGACCCCGCCGCGAGCGCGGCGGCGGCGTCGGCGAGTCGGCCGCGGGTCGTCCCGTGGCGGCCGTCGTCGGCGTCGACCGCGAGGATCGGCCGGTCGGCGTCGGCGAGCGCGGCGACTTCGACGGCGTCGGCGCCGACGGCGACGATCGCATCCGGATCGTCGTCGTCGATCGTGAGCGGGGCGAGGTCGGCGTCCGCGCCGCGGAGGCTGACCCGACTGATCGGCGTCGACTGGGTCATGATCGCGTCCTCGGACGGCGCGGGTAAAACGACGGTGGTCTGCTCACGGGACGGTGGCCAAGCGGGTCGCTACTCGAAGTCGTACGGCCAGCCGTTGGTTTTCTTCATCCCGATCGCCTGATCCTCCTCTTTCAGGTAGCCAGCCATCGTCTCGGGCGCTTCGTGGGGGATCTCGACCGAGTCGTCGGCGATTTCGACGACCAGATCGGTCAACAGGATCGCCTGCTCGCGGAGGGTCCGGCTCTCCAGTTTGTCGAGCGTGTCCGCGGAGGTGTGGCCCCAGCCGCGGCCGGCCGACTCGGACTTGCTGGAGACCATGTAGCCCGGGACGCCCCAGCGCACGAACGGCCAGTGATCGGAGTGGGGCACCATCCGCGGCACCGTCGCGATCGGGTGGTCGAAGCGCTCGCTCACCCGCTCTGCGGCCGCGTCGAGTTCGTCGAAGCGGTGGGTGGTCAGTTCGAGCGTGCGCTCGCCCATGTTCGAGTCGACGTTCACGATCCCCTTGATCGCGTCGAGGTCGGCGTTCTCGGCTTCCAGCTCCGAGCCGACGAGGCCCACTTCCTCGGCGCCGTAAGCGATGCACTTCACGCGGGTCTCGAGGTCGTCCTCGCGGGCCGCGAGCGCCTTCGCGACTTCGACGATCGTCGCCGTGCCGGCGCCGTTGTCCCGCGCCCCCTCCGCGATGTCGTGGGCGTCGACGTGGCTGGAGAGGATCACCATCTCCTCGGTGTCGGGACCGAGTTCGGCGACCGCGTTCCCGGACTCGGTCTCGGGCGTCTCGCAGTCGACGCGCACCGTCACCTCGTCGCCGTCGAACCGCCGGGCGAGGCGTGCACCGGTCTCCGCGGAGACACCGACCGCGGGGATGTCGCCGTAGGGGCCGCCGTCGCTGCCGTTGACGCTGCCCGTCGGCGGGAGCTGGCCGGGGACGTGGTTGGCGTAGACGAACGCCGCGGCGCCACCCTCGACGGCGTACTGGTACTTCTCGGTCCGGTGGATGTAGCGATCGAAGTAGTCCGGCACGTCCGAGGTGGCGAGCACGATCTTCCCTTCCACGTCGTGGCGCTCGAAGTCCGCAGGGAGGCCGGCGCCGAGGTCGATCAGTTCCGCGGTCACCTCGCCCTCGGGGCCGCGCGGGAGCGCGATGCACTCCTCCTCGGTTGTCGGGGTGGCGATCGAGCTACTGCCCCGCTCCCAGCCCGCGAGGTCGAACGTCTCCACGCGAGCGTCGCGCGCGCCGGCGTCGGCGAACGCGTCGCGCGTGGCTTCGAGTCCCGCCATCTCGCCGGGCTGGCCCGCCATGCGGTTGCCGATGTCGACGAGCGTCTCGAGGTGGTCCCAGCCGGCGTCGCTCCTGAACGTCTCCGCGATCCAGTCTGCCATACCGCGTCGGTCGCGTGGGAGCCGTTATCACCTGTCGACTCCGGCCGACTTCGCCGCTTCTCCGGCGGCACCGGAGCTTTGTGGCCGCCGGTCGAACGGCGGGTATGCACACGACCGCTGTCGTCGGCGGCGGGCTCGCGGGGCTGGTCGCGGCTCGCCGGCTCGCCGAATCCGGGCACGACGTGACGCTGTTCGAGGAGCGGGCAGAACTCGGGGGCCGGGTCCGGAGCCGGACCGTCGACGGGTTCACCTGTGACCGCGGGTTTCAGGTGCTGTTCGACGCCTACCCCGCGGTCGAGCGGGAGCTCGATCTCGACGCGCTCTCGCTGCGCCGGTTCGCGCCGGGCGGCGTGATCTGCCGTCCCGGCAGCCGATCGACGCTCTCGGACCCGCTGCGCGACCCGGCCGGCCTCCTCCCCTCGGCGCTCTGCCGGGAGGTCACACTGTTCGACAAACTCCGAACGCTCCGGCTCCGTCGGCGGCTGACCGGCGCTGACTGGCCCGAGTTCGAGACGCCGGACCGCTCGATCCGTGAGTACCTCCGGGAGGCCGGGTTCTCCGAGAAGTTCATCGACCAGTTCGCCGCGCCGCTGTACGGCGGCATCACGCTGGACCGCTCCCTCTCGACCTCCGCGAACGTGTTCGAGTACACGTTCCGTGCGATGTCGCTCGGCAACATCGTCGTCCCCGCGGACGGGATGGCCGCGATCCCGGCCCAGTTGGCCGAGCGCGCACGATCGGCGGGCGTCGACGTACAGTCCGGCGTCGCCGTCGACGACCTGGAGACGGCTGGCCAGGCCGTGACGCTCGCTACCGAGTCCGGCGATCGGGAGTTCGACGCCGCCGTCGTCGCCACCGACCCCCCGACCGCCCGCGAGCTCACCGGCGTGGCGTCGATCCCGACCGAGGGCGCGGGGGTCGTGACCCAGCACTACCGGCTGCCGGGGCCGGAGCTTGATGCGGGCACGCGGATCATGCTCAACGCGGGCGACGAGGCGCCGAACACAGTCGCCCAGCTCTCGGCAGTCGCGCCGGAGTACGGCGACGGCAGCAACGACGCGCTGCTCGCGGCGTCGTTCGTCGACGACGGCGCCCAGGACCGCCCCGCTGCCGAACTCGCGACTCAGACCCGCGAGGCGCTCTCGTCGTGGTACCCCGAGCGGGACGTCTCCGGCCTCGAACCGATCGCGACCGACCGCATTCCGTTCGCCCAGTTCGCCCAGCCACCCGGCGCCCACACGCGACTGCCCGACACCGACGAGCCGGCGGGGCGGGTGTTCCTCGCGGGCGACTACACGCGCTGGTCGTCGATTCAGGGCGCACTGGAGAGTGGGCGGCGTGCGGCGGCCGCCGTCACCGCCGCGTTCGACGCCTGAGCCCCTGACGGGTCGGGCGGTTTATGTGCCAGCCAGCCCACACCCCGGCCATGAGCGACGCGCTGGCGGACAAACGCACCGCGAGCCGGTTCCGGATCCTCGCGGAGATCGCCGACCGCCAGCCGGCGGTGAGTCAGGGAGAGATCGCCGACGCCGTCGGCGTCACGAGCCAGGCGGTGAGCGAGTACATCCGGGAGCTGGTCGACGACGGCCTCGTCGAGAAGGAGGGGCGCTCGCGCTACCGCGTCACCAAGGAGGGCGTCGACTGGCTGTTCCGCGAGGCCAAATCGCTCCGGCGCTACGTCGATCACGTCACCGACGACGTGCTGGAGAGCCTCCAGGAGGACGCCGCTATCGCCGTCGAGGACGTGACCGCGGGCGACACCGTCTCCCTCTTGCTCCGGGACGGTCTGCTCCACGCGACCCCCGGTGACCAGGGGGCGGCCACTGGCGTCGCGACGACCGACGCCGAGGCCGGCACCGACGTGGGCGTCACGGGGTTCGAGGGCGTCATCGACATGGCGCCCGGCACGGTGACGGTGTATCAGATCCCGCCGGTCAGAGCCGGCGGCAGCCGCGGCATCGACGACTCGGCGCTCGCTGCCGCCTGCGAGGCGGCGGATCTCGTGCTGGCAAGCGGCGTCGAGGCCGTCGTCGCCCTCCAGCAGGTGGATCACTCGCCCGCGGTCAGCGCGGCGGCTGGTGAGGTCGCGGCGGCGGCGGCGGGCCGTGGGCAGGAGGTCGTGGTCGCGG
>Ga0207754_100125_pt1 | contig 51671 bp, 53 predicted proteins | sample A23E1SouthBayCA_FD_187728 | JGI IMG/M metagenome (GOLD analysis project Ga0207754, IMG submission 187728) | Aerobic enrichment media microbial communities from Eden Landing Ponds, California, USA - A23 E1 (SPAdes) | ecosystem: Environmental > Aquatic > Marine > Unclassified | place: Emeryville...
GAACAGACCGACGGCAACGACGTGCGCCGCGTCGGCGAGGAGGGGCTCTACGAGATGCTCGTCGAGGACAACGCCGCCGCCATCCAGGACTGCGAGTTCGACCGGATCGTCTGTACGGACCCCCACTCGTTCAACACGTTCAAACACGAGTACCCCGAGTTCGAGGCCTGCGAGTGGGACGGCGCGGACGTGGCCCACTACACGCAGGTCGTCGCCGACCTCGTCGAGACCGGGCGACTGGCCGTGCCCGCGACGCTCACAGACACTGTCACCTACCACGACCCCTGCCACCTCGGGCGGTACAACGGCGAGTTCGAGGCCCCGCGGGAGCTGATCGACGCCACCGGCGTCGACCGCGTGGAGATGCCCCGCAACCGCGACGACTCCTTCTGCTGTGGCGGGGGCGGGGGCGGCCTCTGGATGGACCTCGAAGAGGAGGAGAAACCCAGCGAGGAGCGCCTGCGCGAGGCCCTGGAGGACACCGAAGCGGGTTCGGCCGTGGACCGCTTCGTCGTCGCCTGCCCGATGTGCATGACGATGTACGAGGACGGCCGCAAGACCGGCGACTACGAGGACGACATCGAGATCGTCGGCGTCACCGAGTTGCTGGCCGAAGCCATCGTCGTCGAGAGCGCGGCGTAACCGTCGCCAACACTTACCTCCCCGAGGGTCTAACGACGGGCCGATGCAGGTCGCGCTCATCACCGTCGGCGACGAGATCCTCTCGGGGGACACGGAGAACACGAACGCCGGGTGGCTGGCCCGCCAGCTGACCGAGCGCGGGGTCACGGTCACGCGGATGCTCACGATCCCCGACGACCGGGCGCTGATCGCTCGCCACGTCAGAGAGTGGGCCGACGCCTTCGACGCCGTGATCGTCACGGGCGGCCTGGGCGACACGCCCGACGACGTGACCCTCGAAGCGGTCGCGGACGCCTTCGACCGCGAGATGACCGTCCAGCCCGACGTGCGCGAGCGCGTCGAGGAGAAGGCTCGCCGGTACCGCGAGGCGAATCCCGAACGCTACGAGGAACACGACTTCGATCTGGACTTCGCGGAGACGGCCGCGCTTCCCGCAGACGCCCGCCCGCTCCAGACGGCGGCCAGCTTCAACCCCGGCTGCGTGGTCGAGAACGCCTACGTCTTCCCCGGCTTCCCCGAGGAGTTGCAAGCGATGTTCGACAGCGTCGCCGACGACTTCGGCGGCGACGCGGTCGCCGAGTCCGTCCCGACGGCCACGCCCGAGGGCGCGCTGAAGGACGTGCTCGCGGGCGTTCGCGAGCGGTTCGACGTGGCGGTCGGCAGCTATCCGGCACACGGGGACGCGGACGGTCGGGTGAAGGTGTCGGGGACCGACCCGGCGGCGGTCGAGGCCGCCGCCGAGTGGGTCGCCGAGCGAGTCGACAGCCCCGAGTAGCCGATCGGACGGGCGATCAGTCGTCGGCCGTCGAGGGCGTCGTCGTGGCTGTCTGTTCCGGGACCGTCGGTGCCTGCTCGTCGACTGGCGTCCACTCCAGGTCCTCGGTGTAGTGGAACGCGCGGTGCTCTTGCTCGGGGTCGACGACGGTGAGGTGGAGCCAGTCGTTGTCCAGTAGCTCCGTCACCGAGGGGTTGTCGGCCAGCACGTCGGTGACGCGTCCGACGGGCGCGTGGACGACCGTCGAGAGGCGGAGCGGTTGGTGGTACGGTTCGTCGTCGGCAGCCATCAGCGATTGCAGCGGGAGGCCGGTCAGCAGGTCGCCGCCGTTGCCCTGGTAGACGCCGACGTTGCCGACGGGGTTGTGGGTCACCTTCGAGCCGCTGCCGAAGACGGCGTTGTCGACCGTCGAGAAGTAGTACTGGGCGTTGATCCACTGGGTGACGACCATCGGCCCGGTCAGAATGCCTTCGAGCGCGTCGCCCTCGTCGTCGGTCGTCCAGTCGTAGGAGTGGAGGAACGCGCGGGCGTCCAGATCGAGCCCGTCGGTGAGTTCCCGCGGGCCGACGACGAAGCCAGCGTTGCCCGCCAGACCCCACTCCGGGCGCGTCTCTGCCCAGTCGGCCGCGCGGCGGTGCGTCTCACGGCCCGCGTCGCCGTCCGCGCCCATGTCGTCGGCGCGCTCGGCGGCCGCGCCGGCACGCGCGTTTTCGAGGTCCGCACGGAGCTGTCGTACGTCCTCGGCGTGTGTCTCGGGGACGCCGTCCGCGTACAGCTCGATCTCGTCGGTGGTCGTGTTGTGCTCGCCCGCCAGGAAGTAGGTGTCTTCGGGCACGTCGATGCCGCGGTCACGCAGGCGTTCCCTGACGGCCTCGTCGTTGCAGAGAGCGGCGAGGACGCGGGCACTGGGGCCGCCGGGATTGCCGGCGCAGGCACCGCAGTCGAGGCTGGCGTCGAAGGGGTTGTTCGCCGTCTGGCTCGCGTGGCCGGTGAACACGACGAGACGGGCGAACTGCTCCCACCCCATCAGCTCGAAGGCCGTCGCGGCGTACTCGGTCTTCTCCGCGACCGTCAGCCCTGCCGGGAGTTCGTGGGCGTGGTCCGGATCGTGATCGACGGCTGGCTCCCAGACAGCGTGGTCGTCGGGCGTGCGATCGTCGACGGCGTCAACCAGGTCGTGGACGCGTCCGGGGACCAGCGTCCGGGCCGCGAGTGCGGCCCCGTACCCCGCGCCGGTGCTCTCGACGTAGCTGAACGCCGTCGCGGCGTTGGAGCGGAGCCGCCCGATCACGCTCTCGGCGGCTTCGCGCGTCGCCGTCCAGCGGTCGTGTTCGGCGTGGCGCGACCCCTCGCCGTCCGTGGGACGATCCGCGATGCGGTGCTGTGGGTCGAGGATCGGCGGGCAGGCGTCGACGGCCACCGCTGCGTCGTGGCCCTCGTAGCGCATCGGGACGCCGAAGAAGCCGGCGTAGCCGTGGGTCTCGTAGTCGCCAGCGGCCTCGACGTGGCGGCGGATGATCTCCGAGCGGGTGTCGATACAGAAGACGAGCTGTGCGTCCGGTCTGTCGCCTTCGTCGGTCGCTGCGACCGACTCGCTGGCGTCGGTGAGCTCCGCGACGAGCGCCGAGCGGTAGGTCGCTTCCCAGGCGGTCAGCCAGACCTCGGGGAGCGGGACGGCTCCGTCGGCCGTGGCGTCGTCCCCGTCTGCCGCCTCGGGCGTGCGCGGGGCGTCGAACAGGTCGACCAGCGTCAGGCGAACCGCCAGGTAGCCGGCCAGCGTGATCGGGTACGCGGACTGCCAGGCGTCCCCGTCGTCGGCCCGCTGCTTGAGCAGGCCGGTCCAGCCCGGCAGCGCGGCCAGGTGGAACTCGAAGATCTCCGGCCACTCTCCGACGGGATCGTTCACGAGCTGCTCTCGGATGGCGTCGAGCGGGCAGTCCGGAAGCTCGGCGATCGCTTCGGCGTCTGGGATCTCCCCGTCGTGGCGAGCGACGGCGCGGAACGCGTCGTAGAAGCCGTCCTCGCGCTCCGGCATCGGCCACTTGGCCTGTCCCTGATCGAGGAACGCCGACAGCCACTTGGTCAGCACCGCGTCGACCCGGTCGGTTGCGGTCGCCGTCTCGGTCGCCTCGGCCCGCTCCGCCGCTGCCATGCGGTCGAGCGTCGCCTCGGGCTCGCTCTCGTACCCGTGTTCGCGCAACGTATCACGGAGAACGTCGGGGTCGATCCGTCCGTCCTCCCAGGCGCGGCGGAACACGTCGGCGTCGGGGTAGCCGTCGCTCCCCAGCGTGTCTGCTGCGGCCGCGACGGCCTCGTGGAAGGGCTGGTCCTCGAAGCCCGAGAGGGGGTTGGCCGTCACGAACGAGTGCAACGGCCAGCGGGCACCGACCGTCTGTGCTGCCGTCTCGATACTCTCGTGGATCGCGTCGTCAGTACTCATTGTACTCCTCCGTAGCAGTCAGTTGCGTCTCGGACGGTGGCTGTGTGGCGTTCAAAAGCACCACGTAGAGGCGCTGGCTGTGCTTGTAGGCACCGCGCTCGATCGCGAGGTACGTGGCGACGAACGCGGCGGCGATGAGGCCGTGGGCCACCGTCAGCTCCGCGGTCGCTCCGACCCCCGGCAGTCCGCCGAGCAGTCCCTCGATCGTCCCGTAGACGGCGGCGTAGATCCCGATCGCCGGCAACGCCACCAGCGGGACGGCTCCGTACCGGACCGACGCGGGCAGCGCCGACCGCGTGACGAGATCGCGCGCGGCGTGAAGCACCGTCAGCACGACCAGCAGCGTGAGCACCAGCCCGCTGTCCAGCTTCGTCCCTTTCCCGGTGAGCGCGGCGAACAGGACGCCGCCGGCCAGTGCGGTGGCGGCGACCACGACCGCGCCGAGGGGTCCCGCCGAACCGGTCGCCGTCGTCGACTTCGGGCTCTCGTGGGCCACCTGACTCCCCGAGCTCAGGAACTGGTAGCCCTTGTAGAACCCGTGCAGGATGAGGTGCGTGACGGCGGCCCCGAAGAACCCGAGGCCGGCCTGCATGATCATGAACCCCATCTGGCCGACCGTCGAACAGCCGAGTTTCCCTTTCACGTCCGTGCGGACGGTCTTCAGGAGCTTTCCCGACAGCGCGCTGGTCGCCCCGACGACGGCGACGGCCAGCATGAACGCGCTGTCGACGGTGACCACCGGCGCGAAGCGAACCAGCAGGACGCCACCGGCGTTGACGAAGCCGGCGTGCATCAGTGCGGAGGCTGGCGTCGGTGCCGTCATCGACGAGACGAGCCAGGTGTGGAACGGGACGAGCGCGGACTGGATCATCGCCGCCAGCACGAGCGCGGTGGCCACAAACAGCACGACCGTCCCGGAGGCCTCGCCCAGCGCCGACGCGACGCCGGAGACCGTCGTCGCGCCGGTGTGCCACCACAGCGTTCCGAGCGCGACCGCGAGCGCGGCGGTGCTGGCCAGGAAGTACCGGCGCGAGAGCGCGGCGGCGGCCCGTGCCTGTGGCCAGCCGTCGACGTGGCCGATCAGGTCGGCCATCACCAGCCCCATCGCCAGCCACGCGGCCACGAACAGCGCGAGGGCGTCGGCGGCAACCAGGACCATCACGATCAGCGTGAACGCGAACACGCGCCCGAAGAATCGATCGATCGTCCGGTTGCCGGCCATGTAACGGCGCGAGTAGCTGTGGACGATCCCGCTGACGAAGGTGACCGTCACCCACATCACGGCGGTCAGGCCGTCGACCGCGACGAGACCGTCGAGTTCCCAGGGTCCGCCGCCCCGGAGCCGAAGCGCCAACACGCCGATACTCGCGACACAGAGGACCCACACGAGTCGCGTCAGTGTCGCCGCGACGCGCGAGTCCTCGCCGTCTGGCGTCGGTAGCTGTCCTACGGTCGTCGCCTGCGTTTGTCCGGTCATCGTTTGGTCCGTCTCCGACCGATCACCCCCCGCGTGGCACACGCGATCACAGCGATCGGTCATCTCTACCCAGATGTACGAACAGACTGTCTATTAAATCTATCTATACTACCAGATCGTTCTGGAAGAAGTGAATTATAGAACATGATGGTTTCTCGGACTCCTCGGAGAGTCACCTGAACGCCACCGTGCGGGCCATCGAACACGAGACGACGAGGGCCAGCCGCCCGCCAGATCCCTCGCTCGACCCGGCCCCGACTCGCCGATCTTCGAGCGCTTCGAGCACGGTACCGACGGTTTGCTCACGCATTGTCCACCGTCGCGGAGACCGCTCTCGTTCCCCGCCACGCTACCGTCGGCTTGCCTACCCCGGCCGATAACGCTACCGGATCGTTCGAATATCGCGTATAGAAAACCATATCGTTCTCTGTCCATCACCACGGGTATGCCTGCGTTAGAGGGAACCGTTCTCGTCGGTGAGTCGTTCGAACCCGTTACCGGCCGCGTCGTCGTCGAAGACGGCCGAATCGAGGCGATCGAGGAGACCGACACCGCGTCGACGGACATCATCCTGCCGGCGTTCGTCAACGCACACACCCACCTCGGGGACGCGGTCGCGAAAGACGCCGCCGTCGGGCTCTCGCTCGAAGCGGCGGTCGCACCGCCCGACAGCCTGAAACACCGTCGACTGACCGAAGCCGACCGGACCGAGCTCGTCACCGCGATGCGCCGGACGCTTCGATTCATGCAGCGGACCGGGACCGTCTCGACGCTGGACTTCCGGGAGTTCGGGATCGAGGGCGCGCGGACGCTCCGTGAGGCCGCCGAGCCGCTGTCGATCGATCCGTTCGTCTTCGGGAGCGGGGACGCGTCGGTCCTCGACGTGGCCGACGGCTTCGGAGCCAGCGGTGCCAACGACGACGACTTCGGGCCACAGCGCGATGCAGCGGCCGACCGGGACGTCCCCTTCGCCATTCACGCCGGAGAACCGGATCAGACGGACATCCACCCCGCGCTCGATCTGGAGCCGGACCTGCTCGTCCACATGGTCCACGCCGCAGGGGAGCACCTCGAACGCGTCGCCGAGCAGTCCGTTCCGGTGGCGGTGTGTCCGCGCGCCAACACGGTCCTCGGCGTCGGCCGGCCGCCGATTCGAGACCTCCTCGATCACACGACCGTCGCGCTCGGGACGGACAACGTCATGCTGAACCCGCCCTCGATGTTCCGGGAGATGGCGTACACGGTCCGGCAGTTCGACGTGAGCGCCCGCGAGGTACTGCGGATGGCGACGACGGCCGGGGCCGAGATCGCGGGCCTCGACTGTGGCGTCGTCGCGCCCGGCAAGCGGGCGGCCCTGACCGTCCTCGACGGCGACTCGGACAATTTGGCCGGCTCACGCCACCCCGTCGAGAGCGTCGTCCGGCGCGCGACCGCGCTGGACGTCGAGCGCGTGATCTGTTAACTGTCTTCCGGGTCGAACTCGCCGAAGGGCGTCGTCTCGTGGCTCCGAACGAGCACCTCGTCGGCGACGGTCACACCCATGTCGAGCAGCTCCTGTGCGACCGGCGTGATGTCGCTGTCGGACTCGCCGACGACCGTCACGAGGAGGTTCTCCTCGCCGGTGACCAGCTCCTGGACGGAGACGACGCCGTCGATCGACAGGATCTCCGGGACGATCTCGCCCCGCTCCGGGATCGACGCGGTACAGAAAAGCAGCATGCGGAGCGGATAGCCCGACTCCTGGTAGTCCACCTCGGCGCTGTACCCCTTGATGATCTCGTCGCCTTCGAGGCGCTGGATGCGCTTGCGGACCGTGCTGTCCGAGGTGCCGGTTCGTTCCGCGATGTCCCCCGACGACATGTCGCGGGCGTCTTCCTGCAGCGCGTACAGGATCGCTCTGTCCACGTCGTCGAGGTCCGTGTTGCTCATACCCGTACCTCCAGCGCAGAGACACTTTACCTTTGTTAGCCGACCAGTTCGTCGTCGCCCGGTCTATCACAGGAACCACAGGAGGCCGGCCTCGTTGAGGTAGTAAAACGAGACCGCGAGCCACGTCTCGAAGACCAGCGTCCCGGCGGCCGACAGCGCGGCGAACCGCCGGACGCGCATCTCGGCGACGCCCGCCGGCACCGTCAGCATGCCGCGGGTGAACAGGAGCGCGTTGCTGACGGGGACGGCGGCGTGACCCCAGCGATCGAACCAGCCGTCGAAGCGGTCGAGCTTCGACTCGCTGACGCGGAACCACGGCTTCTGCAGGAGCCACTCGCGGCCGCCCCGCTGAGCGAGCACGAACAGGGCCGTCTGGCCCGCCGTCGCCCCGACGACGGCCACCACGAAGATGGCGACGATCGCACCCCAGTCGTAGCCCGCGTCGGTCGTCGCCAGCGCGCCGATGGCGGCGGGGACGAGCACCTCGCTGGGGGCGAAGTACAGCAACATCGCGCCTTCGAGGACGAAGATCACGAGCAGCGCCGCGAGCCCGTACCGCTGGATCAGCTCGCGGGCCAACTGCTCGTCGCCGACGACGAACAGCGCCACACCGGCTCCCGCCAGCACGACGAACGAGAGCGCGATCGCGAGCAGGCCGTACTCCTCGGCCCACGTCCGGAGCCGCGAGCGAGCGGGGAACGCCAGAGAGGCCATTCGACAGGGGCAACGATCCTGCGGTCCAAATGCTTTCTGTTACCTGCCGTCCTCGCGGTTCACCCAGACGATCAGTGCGACGACACTCGCGACGATCACGGCGGTATAGGCGATCCAGAGCCGGTCGGTCGCGCCGCCGGTGTGGGTCAGGACGGCCATCGCGCCCGTCCCGAGACCGACCAGGATCGTGTACGTGCCGACGGCGTCGACCACCGACGGCTCCGGGCTGTCGTCGGGGCCGACGCCCGCGATGAGGGTCGTCACGCGACCGAATCTGATCAGGACGCCGAGGGCGAGCACCAGGAGCGCGCTGCCCGCGACGGTCACGGTGCCAGCGGTCATAGCTCGCCGTTCGGGCGACGCGACCGAAAACGTTCGCCACGGGATCGGCCACGGTGTTCAGATAAGAGAACGAACTGGAGGAAAGCACCGAAAGCCCTCGTGCAGTTGCGGTCCCGCGGCTCGCTGCGCGCCTCACTGCGTTGCGGTGCTTACCGCGAGGGACTCCGTCCCTCGGTCCGTGCGAACGGCTCTGCCGTTCGCAGACGTCGCCGGGGCTCCCGCAAAGGCCGGCAGGTTCTACCGGCCGGCTATAACGTGACGGCGGAGCCGTCTAGCGTGTCGAGGGCTTTCGGTGGCGTACTCATACTACCGGCTGTAACTCTGTGACCGATTTCGCCATCCCGGGGTGGCGAAGCTCTTCACGAAGGTACAGCCGGCAGTATCACTCTCAACGCTGCATCTTATCCGAACACGACCCATCGCGGGGCGCAACCGCCAAATAGCCGGCCCGACACTACTGGCGTATGACCGACCGCACCGCGGCCGTCACGCGGGAAACGGCCGAGACCGACATCGAGGTGACGCTGGACGTCGACGGCGACGGCGAGTCGACGATCGACACCGGCGTCGGCTTCTTCGATCACATGCTGGATTCGTTTTCGACCCACGGCCTGTTCGACCTGACCGTCCACTGTGACGGCGATCTGGAGATCGACGACCACCACACCGTCGAGGACGTGGCGATCACGCTGGGCGAGGCCCTCGCGGAAGCGCTGGGCGAGAAACGCGGCATCCGGCGCTTCGCCGACCGCCGGGTCCCGCTGGACGAGGCCGTCGCCGGTGTCGTCGTCGACGTGTCCGGCCGGCCCTACTTCGCGTTCGACGGCGAGTTCTCACAGGGGCGGGTCGGCGGGCTGACCAGCCACATGGCCAAGCACTTCTGTCGGTCGCTCGCGACCAACGCCGGGCTGACGCTGCACGTCGACGTGAGCGGCGAGAACGCCCACCACGAGATCGAGGCGCTGTTCAAGGGACTGGCGCGGGCGCTGGACGACGCCACCCGGATCGACGAGCGCCGGTCGGACGTGGCGAGCACGAAAGGCGAGCTATGAGCAGCGACACCGGTGGAGCGACCTTTGACACGATCATGGAGAAGTTCTCCGACTCGCCCGGCCAACAGCAGGTGATCCGCCTGCTGCTCGAACGGGGCTTCTCCGTCAACGACGACGGCCGAGTCGTCTCCGGCGACATCGAGATTCCGAACACGGAGGTCGCCCGCGAGGTCGACGTGGACCGCCGGGTCGTCAACGCCACGACGAGCGCGATCCTCGAAGACGAACAGCTCACGCGCATCTTCCAGAACATCTCGGCGATCCCGAGCCTGATGGACCTGGCTCCGGTGCTCGATCTGACCGTGCTGACCGTCGCTGTCAGCAACGCCGAGGAGAGCGGCATCGTCGCGGCGGTCACCGACGCCATCGCGGACCACGACATCACGATCCGGCAGGTGATCTCCGAAGATCCGGAGTTCACCGACGACCCCCGCCTGTACGTCATCACCGACGAGGCCTTCCCCGGCGACCTGATCACCGACATCAACGCGCTGCCCTTCGTCCACCGGATCGAGCTGCAGTAGATGGCCACGATCACCGTCGAGACGCCCGACGGCGCGGTCCGAGAGATCGACTGCGAGGCCGGGCGCGTGTTGCGGGACGTGCTGATAGAACACGGGCTGTCGCCCCACAGCCGCCTCGCCGTCGCCAACTGCGGCGGCCGGGGACTCTGTGCGACCTGTGGCGTTCGACTCGAAACGCCGCCCGACGCGGAGCACTGGCACGATCGGCTGGCCGATCGCTTTGGCTACCCGCGGCTGTCCTGCCAGATCGAGATCGTCGACGGCATGTGCGTGCGGATTCCCGAGAAGCGAGTGTGGGGCCGGCGAGAGTGAGCCTGTCCGGAAGGACAAACCGTATGCCCACACCGGCACAACGGCCGCTGTGACCGACGAGGCGTACGACACCGTCGCGGGCCGGGGGGAGGCGGCCTTCGAGGTGCAGGGCTCGGAGTTCGTCGGCCGGGTGCGCCCGGCCCACACCGTCGACGAGGCGGAGGCGTTCGTCGACGCCGTGAGCCGAGAGTACGCCGACGCGACCCACAACGTCCCGGCCTACCGGGTGCGGGCCGACCCCCTGCGCGAGTATTCGAGCGACGACGGCGAGCCCTCCGGCAGCGCCGGCAAGCCCGCGCTCAACGTCCTCCAGCAGCGCGAGATCGAGAACGTCGCCGTCGTCGTCACCCGCTACTACGGCGGGACCAACCTCGGCGTGGGCGGCCTCGCCAGAGCGTACTCGCGGGCCGTCAAGGACGCGGTCGACGACGCCGGCATCACGACCGAGCGACCCCACGAGCGGCTGACGGTCACGGTCGACTACGACGACTCGGGCACGGTGCGTGGCATCGTCGAGAGCACCGGCGTCGAGTTCGACGCGCGCTACGAGGCGACGGTGACGTTCGACCTTCGGGTGCCGGTCGCGGAGGCCGACACCCTCCGTGAGCGCATCGCCAGCGCGACTAGCGGTCGGGCGCGAATCGGTTCGTCAGACGACTAGATTTCCGGAGCCGAGAACGGGTACGATCGTTCGCTCGAAGTTCCACTGGAGCTCGTACTGGGCCGCAGTCTTGCGAATTTCCACCCGAAGAGAAGGGGTTCGTGGATCGTCGAACGGGCCTGCGGTGTCCACCCGTCGACCGTCCGGGACCTTAATCAGTTCGGAACGCCCTGTCACCGGCGTCGCCCAGGCCGGGGACGATGTAGCCGTCGTCGTCGAGTTCGTCGTCGATCGCGACCGTCAGCAGTTCCGCGCCGGGATCGGCCTCGTTCAGGCGGACCAGCCCCGGGGGCGCGGCCACCGCAGAGAGCACGAGGAGCTGCTCGGGGTCGGGCCCCTGCGAGCGGATCTCTTCGAGGACCGCGGCCATCGTCGAGCCCGTCGCGAGCATCGGGTCGGCGACGATGACGGTGTCGGTCGCGCGGATCTCCGGCAGCTTCACGTAGTCGATCGAGATGGGGAACGAGCCGTCGTCTGCCATCCCGACGCTCTCGTCCCGGCTGGCCGAGATGACGCCCTGCCGGGCCCGCGGGAACGCCTTGAGCAGTCCCTCGACGAACGGCGTGGCCGCCCGCAGAACGTTGACGATCACCACGTCGTCGAGCCCCTTGACGCGCTCGCCCATCGTCTCCGTCAGAGGCGTCTGGATGGAGACGTACTCGGTCTCCATGCGACCGTCGATGATCTCGTAGCCACAGATCCGACCGAGACGGACCAGTCCCTTCCGGAACTCGACCTGTTCGGTCTCGACGTCACGGAGCCGCGACAGTTCGTCTCGTGCCAGTGCGTGGGTGATCACCTTCGCCTCGCCACGGTCCTCGATAGCCATGCGCGGAGGCACGGGCGGACGGCGTTTAACTGTTGATCGATCGCTCCGGAGCGGCGACCGCTACGCGTCGCCGGCCCGCGGCGAGAACGACAGGTCGGCCTCCGTCTCCTCCTGTCCGCTCTCGGGCGTCTCCGTCTCTTCCTGTCCGCTCTCGGGCGTCTCCGTCTCGGCTTCGCCGTCGTCTGCTCCGTCCTCGTCTGTGCCGTCGTCCGCGCCGTCGTCCTCGTCGGTCCCGACGGCACCGCCACCGCCGCCGTCGCTACAGCCGGCCAGCAGGCCGATGCTCGTGAGTGCTGTCGCCCTGACGAAGTGTCGTCGAGTGCTGTCGTCCATGCACCCGGTGCTGGGCGTGGGACCCATTTCGTTATGCGACTCGAATCGGCAACAGTTCACACTTATCCGACGGTAAGGACGGGTGGCGGGCCGAGAGACGGTTCTACGCTGGACTTACCGGGCCCGGCTACGCGGCGTCGGCGGCCGCTCCGGAATCGCCGCGGGGGGCCGCCCGCCGGTTCTTCGCCAGCAGCGCGACCAGCATCGCGAGTCCGACGGCCCGGAGCAACAGGTCGGCGGTCAGCGAGACCGAACCGCCGCCGAGCCCCAGCAGCGTCGTCACGTCGTAGCCGGCCGACACCGGGAGTCCGGGGGCCATCAGCAGGAGGGAGCTGACCGCCAGTCCGGCCCGTTCCCAGCGGTCGAGGGGCGCGTAGACGAAGCCGATGACGGTGCCGGCCAGCGCGACGACGCCGAGGAAGACGCCGACGACGGGGACGAACACCTCGGGGAGCGACCAGCCAAGCTCTGCCAGGTCGGCCAGCGTGGCGACGCGAAACTGCTCGCCCAGCGGCAGCTCCGCCGCGTCGTCTTTCTCGCGCAGCAGGACGATGCCGGGGACCAGCACGAACGCGAAGGGGACGATCGCCTTGTTGAGCGACAGCGAGAACGCCTCGATGCCCGTCTGGAAGGGGTCCGACTTCGCGATGCCCGAGGCCGCGTAGGCGGCGACGGCCACCGGCGGCGTGATGTCGGCGATGACGCCGAAATAGAGGATGAACAGGTGCGCGGCGAGTTCGGGGATGCCGAAGGTCACGAGCGCGGGCCCCAGCATCGACACGAGGATGATGTAGGTGACCGTCGTCGGCATCCCCATCCCGAGGATGATCGACGCGATGGCGGTGATGACCAGCAGGAGGACCAGCGAGCCGCCGGCCAGCGAACGGATGAGCGCGACCAGGTTCGGCCCCAGCCCGGAGACGCTGATCACGCCGGGGATGATGCCGGCGGCCGCGACCGCGACGACGACCGGGACCGCCGTTCTGGCACCGCTGTCCATCGACTTGAGCACGAAGGTGCCGAGGCGGACGAGCCCGTTGTCACCCGCCGCCGGGCGACCGACGGCCGTCGAGATCTCGTCGGCAGCCTCGTCGACCGCTGGGTCGAGCGCGAGCCACGACGCGGTCAGGCGCGGCTTCGAGAGCAGTGTCAGCGCGCCCGCCGCGATCGACAGCCAGCCGACGGTGCCAAGCGTCGCCGAGACGGCCCCGCCGATCGACTGTCCGCCCGGACCGCCGCCACTCAGTGCGGCGACGAGCGACGCGCCGGTCAGCCACTGTGCGAGGAACTGCCCCGTACCGAGCACGAGGAGGATGGCGACGAGACGACCGCGCGTCTCGTCGCTGTAGGCCGCGACGAGCGTGATCAGGGCGACGATGGCCACGAGCGTGAACCACGCCGAGCGCGCGACCGAGAGCCGAGCGCCGATGAGGTAGTACAGCAGGAGGAAGACGGGGACGAGGTAGAACCACCCGGTCCGCAGGTGAGCGCGGATGTCGACGACGGAGTCGGGATCGAGCCCGCCGATACCCAGCCGCGAGGCCTCGAAGTGGACCATCACCCAGACGCCGAAGAAGAAGACGACGGCCGGGATCGCGGCGGCGACGATCACGTCGGCGAAGGGCGTCGCGGTGTACTGGACGATCAGGAAGGCCGCGGCACCCATCACCGGCGGGAGGATCTGGCCGCCCGAGGAGGCCGAGGACTCCACGCCACCGGCGAACTCCGGGGAGTAGCCAGACCGTTTCATCAGCGGGATGGTGAACGCGCCGGTCGTGACCGTGTTGGCGATCGAGGAGCCGGAGATCGTCCCCATGAAGCCACTCGCGAGGATCGACGCCTTCGCGGGCCCGCCCTTGCGCGTGCCCGTCGCCGCGTACGCGAGATCGATGAACCACTGGCCCGCACCGGACATCTCCAGGAACGCGCCAAAGAGGATGAAGATGTAGATGAACTGCACCGACACCGTCACCGGGATACCGAAGACGCCGTTCTCCGTGTTGTACCAGAGGTTCTGGACGATCGAGGGCCACGTCAGCTCCGGGATCGAGAGGACGCCGACGTAGGCCGCGTCCTGTGGGATCAACACGCCAAAGCGGGCGTAGACGATGAACGCGCCCACGATGAAGACGAGATAGAGGCTGATCGCTCGCCGGGTCGCCTCCAGGACGAGCACCACGCCGACGACCCCCAGGACGAACGCGTAGGACACGTCCGTCAGCGGGCCGAGCAGGCCGGCTACCGGGTCGAGGAACGTGAACACCTCCTGGATCGGCCGGCCGGCAGGCACTCCCAGCGCGCGCATGCGCTGGATCTCCTGGAAGTCGGTGACGAAGTACGCACTCGACAGCACCGTGACGGCGATCAGGAGGAGGTCCGACGGCGTCACGCGGTCGAGGTCGGGATCGACGAACAGCCAGGCCAGTCCGTCGCCGACGCCCTCGATCGCCGAGACCAGCGGGCTGTCGGGACCGAACTGTGAGGCCGTCCGCGCTCGGAGCTGGCGACAGGCCCGCGAAACTCGCCCGTCGCCCGTGGTGCCGGGGTACAGCAGGAACGTCAGGACGAGCGCGAAACCGACGTGGACGGCGTTGATCTGCAACAGCTGGAGGGAGGCGAGTTCGACCTCGCCGAGGACGGGCAACTCGACGGCGAAGACGAACCCGCGGGCGGCGAACCACATCTGGTAGGCCGAAAAGAGGACGCCGACGAGCGAGACGACGACGCTGGCCACCCGCCGCAGCGAGCGTTTGCGTTCGATCTCCTGGAGCAATTCGTCGGCCGCGACGTCGGTATCGGTGATGCGAGGAGTCATGCTGTGACGTGCTCGACTGCCGCCGAAACCACCGACCGGCGCTCGACGGTGATGCGGACGGCGCGTGCGTTCGAACGGTTCACCAGGTCGTAGCGCCGGTCGCCGACGTGGAGGCGGTGGCCGGCGATGCGCCCCGGCTTGACCGTGATCGTCTCGAACGTCCCCGGCGGGTCGTAGACGAACGAGCCGTTCACCCGCGTGACGTTGGCGTCGGCCGGCAGCCCCCAGCCGTACGATTCGAAGGCCATCCGGGTCATCTCTAAGTGGCCGTCGCGGACCCGGTACGTGTCGACGACGCGCGTGCGCTCGACGCTGTGGGTGTACGCCAGCGCGACGCGCGTGTCCTCCTCGACCGGCGTCTGGAGGAGTACGTCACCGGAGTCGACCGACGAGACGACCAGCATCTGCTGGGCCGGCAGCGAGACGCCGACGGCCGCCGTCACGAGGACCGCAGCGACCAGTCCGGGACGGAGCCACCCCATCGGATCAGGCGTCGAAGTAGGCCGCCGCGCCGGGGTGGAGCTCGATCGACATCCCGTCCTGTGCCGAGTCGACGCCGATGAACTCCGGCTTGATCGTCAGCGCGTCGACGTTGTCGAAGATCGCCGCGGTCACCGTCTCGACCGTCGCTTCGGGCACGTCGGCGTTGGTCGCGATCATCGCCTGGACGGCCACCGTCGCCACGTCTTCGGAGACGCCCGAGTACGTCCCGCCCGGGATGGTATCGTCGGCGAACCACGACGCAGCGTCCTTGACCGCCGTGCGGTTGTCGCCGTCGATGGGGACGATCGCGATGTCGTTGGTCGTCGCCAGATCCTCGATCGCGCCGACGGGCCAGCCCCCGACGACGAAGGCGGCGTCGATGTCGCCGTTCCGGAGCTGGTCGGCCGCCTGCGAGAACGAGGCGTTTTGCTCCTCGAATTCGGTGATGCCGACGGCTTCGAGGATCTGGTTGGCGTTGACCTGCGTGCCGCTGCCCAGATCGCCCGTGTTGATCGTCGCCCCCGAGAGATCAGACAGCTGCGAGATGCCTGTGTCAGCGAGGGTCACGATAGTGATCGTCTCCGGATACAGCGTCGCGACGCCGCGCAGATTCTCGATGGCGTTGTCCTGGAACGCGTCGATACCGGTGCCGTTCTTCGCGAAGTACGCGATGTCGTTCTGGATCAGCGCGAAGTCGGCGTTCCCGTTGGCGAGGCTGCCGACGTTCTCGACGCTGGCCCCCGTCGACTGGACGTTCAGCGTGAAGTCGGTGTTGTCCTCGACGACGGTCTTGAACTCGTTCGAGAGCGGGAAGTAGGTGCCGCCGGTCCCACCGGCGTGCCACGAGAGGCGGGTGTCGACCTGGCCGTCGCCGCCGTCAGACGATTCGGTGTCGGTGGCCGTCCCCTCCATGTCTCCCTCCGTCTCGTCGCCACCCTCGTCCATCCCCGTCTCGGTCGGCGAGTCTTCCGCACCGCCGCCGCCGTCGTCCCCGGCACAGCCGGCGAGTGCGGTGACGCCCACGAGTCCGGTCGCGCGAATGAACCGTCGTCTGGTGTGATCGCCCATAGACCAGTCGTACCGCCGACGACATTTCGTTATGAGATCCGAAACAGCCGGTAGGCGGGTCCTAGACTGGAGTGAGCAGTCGCTGCGATCGTCGGGAGCGGGGCCGTCCGTGCCGGTCGGTACCACGTGTCCGACGAAAGCTTATGGTGGTGTAGCGACAAAACTCGCCAGCACCAACGGATGGGCACCACGTCAACCAGCTGTTCTAACCGACCATGGAAAACATAGAAGAGAGCGTCTCAGGCTTCAAGCGCCGCGGTGGCTGGGTCGACGTCGTCGAACACGGCGAGCGGATCGTCCAGGCGCTGCGAGAGCTGGCGACCGACGAGCGCGTCGACCGGCCAGTCGACGGCGACGCCCTCGAAGAGTTCGACGAGTGGCGACCGAAGAGCCACGAGCGACTAGACGAGGACGTCAACGAGAAGACCGCCGAACAGGCCCGCGTCGACGAGGGCAAGGGCGAACAGGCCGGGAAAGACCCGGACGACGACCTCCGGACGGCCGGCGAGAAGCTCGCGGACTCCTACGAGAACCTCGACGAGCCCGACGAGGCCGTCGAGTCGTGGGGCGAGAGCTTGGACTACGTCGCCCGCGCCGCCGACTCGGCCAGCCGCAAGGCCCTGCGGACGGTCGAAGACACCGTCTACAAGAACGTGATGACCCAGATCGCACCGTACTACTTCGACAACGCGCTCGTGAGCGCGAACCTCCAGCGGGTCAACGGCGACGACCGCCCCGAGTACATCTTCGAGATCAACGTCAACGACGACGACCTCAAGGAGCGGGTCTCGAACCGCCTGGCGGACTTCGACAGCGACGTCGACCGGTGGCACGTCAACACCGAGAAGGAAGTCGAGGCCGCCGCCACGGCGGAGGGCGTAGAGGTGAGCGAGGAAGAGACGGGCGACGAGGAGACGGATGCGAAGACGAACTAAACGCTGCTCTGTCAGCGTTTAATTTCGGGTTCGTATCCGGGAGACGCCAAAACGAACTGAGCGAGGGGAGGCGAGCGAAATTTCGGTTTGGCGTCGGGAAGACAGACGGACGGACTGACGCCGCGAGAAACGAGAGCGAGCGGCTGCAAATTTTCCGACAGAGCGCGACTGCGGACCTAGATTACGACGAATATCGCTGAAAGAATTATGGTGCTCGGTAGCACACGCCAGAATTGGTCACAGATTGGTTTCACCATAATGAAAATACGAGTGTACAGAGTATATTTTGTAAATTGTTTTGTACCAGTAGATGACATTCGTTAATTCGACAGCGGGTTACCCAGTAACAGTTCCGTACTTCCCGAACAGTTGTGTAAAATTATGAAGGACTTATGTGGGATTCTCGCAACGTCTTCGACGGAGGTTCGGCCCTTCCCGGTTCGCGGCGGCGACCGTCGGGCTGTCGAGCGCCCGGGGTCGTCCGACACACCACTGGCATGGGACGCGTGGGGTTGGGGCCAACGACTGCCTCCGAGAGTGACAACCATGGACAATTCACGCAGAGAGTTCATTCGTGCGGTATCGAGTACGTTCGTCCTCGCGGCTGGCGCTGGCACAACCGTGGCCGCGACGGACTGTCGCAACGTCGCCGAGTGGGACCCAGACGCGACCTACAACGGCGGCGATCAGGTGACCTACGAGGGGTCCCTCTGGACCGCCGAGTGGTGGACGCGGGGCACCGCCCCGGCCGAAAGCGAGGCCGTCTGGACGCTCGAAGGGTCGTGTGACGGCGACGGTGGAACGGGCAACGAGGGACCGACGGCGTCGGTCAGCGCGTCCTCGACGACCGTCGAACCCGGAACGACCGTCGACCTCGACGGATCGGGATCGTCCGACGCCGACGGGTCGATCGCCAGCTACGAGTGGGAGCTGGGCGACGGGACGACGGCGACCGGAGCGACGACGAGTCACAGCTACGACGCGACCGGGGACTACACCGTCACACTCACCGTCACCGACGACGACGGGGCCACCGACAGTGCGACGACGGGAATCTCCGTCAGCTCCTCGTCGGGCGGCAACGACGCGATCTTCACGCCGTACCTCGGAACGTGGGGCGACATTCTCGGAGACACACGGAACGCGAGCACCGAGCGCGTCGTCCTCTCGTTCGTCGGTGACGGCACCGACGACGGGACGGTCACCCCCGCGTGGCTCACCGCGGACGGCGACCGGCCGCTCTCGGACCACGCCGACAAGATCAGCACGCTCCAGGACGAGGGCTACGACGTGTGGGTCGCGATGGGCGGCTGGGACGGCCGGATCGTCGCCCGCGACGCGAGCACCGTCTCGGAGGTCAAAAGCGCCTACGAGACCGTCCTCGACACGCTCGGCGTGACGCACATCGATATCGACGACGAGAACTACGACGAGCCGGGTCGTGACGGCACCTACTACGAGATGCGCAACGAGGCACTCGCACAGATCCAGTCCGAGCGGCCGGACGTGAAAGTCACGTACACGGTCGCCGCCAGACCGTCCGGGATCGTCAACGCCGACCACTGTCCCGGGAAAGACATGATCACCGACGCGCTGGACAAGGGCGTCGAACTGGAGTACATCAACATCATGACGATGGACTGGACCGACGTGGACACGACTCCCGAACGGGTCAAATCGGCCGTCGAGGGCACCGTCGACTGGATGAGCAACGTCTATCCAGACAAGAGCGAGGCACAGCGGCGCGCGAAGCTCGGGTTCCTCCCCAACGTGAACGAGTCCGAGTGGTCGGTCGGCAACTCCCAGAACGTCGCCGACTTCGCACAGCAGCAGGGAATCGGGAACGTCAGCATGTGGGCACTGCACCGAGACACCAGCGACTACGGCCACTCCGACGCCTTCTACCCAGTCGAGAGCGGGAGCAAGTGATACTGCCGGCTGTAAATCTGTGACCGATTTCGCCACCCCGGGGTGGCGAAGATTTTCACGAAGTTACAGCCGGTAGTATGAGGCTGTCTCCCACCAGCCGACAGCCTAATACGCTGGCCGGCGAAAACCGGTGACAGATGGTCGCCGGGAGCACGCTCGGAACGCTCGTGATTGCCGCCGCAGCGAGTCTGTTCATGGCCTGGGCGATCGGTGCGGGATCGTCCGGTTCGACGCCGTTCGCACCGGCGGTCGGAGCCAACGCTATCTCGGTGATGCGCGCGGGCTTTTTCGTCGGGATTCTGGGTCTGCTCGGAGCGGTGTTACAGGGGGCCAACGTCACAGAGACGGTCGGGAGCGGGCTCGTCCTCTTTCCCGACGGCGGCGGCCTCTCGGCGATCGCGGCGACGATCGCGCTGCTGACTGCGGCGGTGCTGGTCGCCATCGGCGTCTTCGCCGGCTACCCGATCGCGACGGCCTTTACCGTCACCGGCGCGGTCGTCGGCGTCGGGCTGGCGATGGGCGGCCAGCCAGCCTGGCCCAAGTACCAGCAGATCGTCGCCCTCTGGATCGGGACGCCCTTCGTCGGCGCGGGGATCGCCTACGCGACCGCCCGACTGCTCCGCGCAGAGAACGTCCGCGAACGCCTCTCGGTCGGTGGGCTGGCTGGACTGGTCGGCGTGTTACTGGCCAACGTCGAGTTCACGGGCCTCGGACCCGACGGCGGCCCGGGTGCCCTCTCGGTCGCCCTCGCGCGCACGTTCGAGGGCGGCACCGGCGGCCGGGCGCTGGTCTCGCTCGTGCTCGGACTCTTGGTCGCGGTAGCGGTATGGTACGACATCCGCGAACACGGCGAGCGAGCACAGCGGCGGTTCCTGCTGGTGATGGGCGGCCTCGTCGCCTTCTCGGCCGGCGGCAGCCAGGTCGGGCTGGCGATCGGACCGCTGTTGCCGCTGCTCGATACGTTCACGGTGCCGATCACGGCCGTGTTGCTCGGCGGCGGGATCGGCCTGCTCGCTGGCTCCTGGACCGGCGCACCCCGGATGATCAAGGCGCTCTCGCAGGACTACTCGTCGCTGGGGCCACGCCGCTCGATCGCGGCGCTGATCCCCTCCTTTATGATCGCCCAGACGGCCGTCTTCTTCGGGCTCCCGGTGTCGTTCAACGAGATCATCGTCTTCTCGATAATCGGGAGCGGCGCAGCCGCTGGCGGCGGGTCGGTCAGCGGCGAGAAGATGGGCAAGACGGTGCTGGCGTGGGTCGCCTCACTGGCGCTGGCGCTCGGGCTCGGCTACGGCGTCTTCACGGCCGTGTCCATCCTGTAGTCGACGACGAAACGGCAGACTCGGCGCTGATCCGCCGACTATCTTGGCACCCGGGTGTGGGGAACGATCGGCGTCGCATCGCGCTCCGTCGCGCCAGCCGAGCCGTCCGAAGCACGGTCAGTGTCGCTCACACCGTCGTCTACCGCTCGCGTTCGCGTGGCGATCGGGACGCTATCGTCGTACCGGTCTGGGGAGTGAACCACCATCGTAATCGAACGTTCGTGAATCCGATATATGATTCTTCGGCCATACAGCAACATATCCCTTATTTCTGCTAGAACAGGCCCAAACACGAGCCACAGGACCGAAGACATGGACACTTTTCTGTCGACAGAGTGTGTCGGTGTCGTGTGACCGATCTGGTGCATGTCGACACCGTCGCGTATCACTCGGTCGCCGTTTGTGTGGACGTGTCGTCGTCACTCTCGGCCTCGCCGTCCTCGGGGTCGATCCGTAACAGCCGCGCCTTCATGATGCGGGTGTTCTCGACCCGCTCGACGACGATCGCGACGCTGTCGAACTCGATGCGTTCGCCCTCTTCGACGAGGCGGCCCGCGCGGTTGAAGATGAAGCCGGCGATGGTCTCGAACTCTTCGCCCTCGGGCAGTTCGAGGTCCATCGCCTCGTTGACCTCCTCGATGTTGACCTCGCCTTTGACGACGAGTTCGCCGTCGCCGACGAACTCGATGGGCTCCTCCTCCTCGCCTTCGAGGATCTCGCCGACGATCTCCTCGGTGAGATCTTCCATCGTCACCAGTCCCTCGGTGGTCCCGAACTCGTCGATGACGATGACCATGTGGAGGCGTTCGCGACGCATCTCCGTCAGGAGGTCGTCGACGTTCTTGGACTCGGGGACGTGCAGCGTCGGTTCGATGAGGTCCGCGAGCTCGGTCTCGGCGTCGCTGTAGTCGCGGTCCCGAACCAGATCCCGCAGGTGTGCGATGCCGATGACGTTGTCGAGACTTCCTTCGTACACCGGCACGCGGGCGTGGCCGCTCTGGATACACTGCTGGATCGCCTCCTCGACGGAGGCATCCTTCGAGATGGCTTCCATGTCCAGTCGCGGCGTCATCACTTCCTTGGCGATCGTGTTGTTGAACCGCAGCGTCCGCTGGAGCATCTCGCGTTCCTCCTCGTCGAGGACACCCTCGCGCTCGCCGGTCTCGATGATGTCCTGGATCTCCTCGCGGGTGACGTAGGACGTCTCGATGGCCGAGCGGCCGCCGGTGACCTTGTTGACGATCCGGGTGAGGTAGTCGAACAGGACGATCAGGGGCAACAGGACGCGCTCGGAGAGCTTCAGCGGCTTGGCGATCCGCAGCGCCCACGACTCCGTGTTCTCGACGGCGTAACTCTTGGGCGCGCTCTCGCCGAACAGCAGGACGATCGCGGTGATCCCGAACGTCGAGAGCGCGACCGCGAGGCCCTGCTGGCCGCTCCCGAGGACGTAGGTCAACAGCCCCGTCGCGATCGAGGACATCGCGATGTTGACGAGGTTGTTGCCTACCAGAATCGTCACCAGCAGCCGGTGTGGGTCCTCTTTGAGCCCTTTGAGGGTCTCCGATCCGGGGACGGCGTCCTCGACGAGAGCCTCGACGCGGTGGCTCGGCAACGAGAACATGGCGATCTCCGACGAGGAGAAAAACGCCGAGAGCCCGATCAAGAGGAGAATGATCCCCGCACCGATCCCGAGAAACACGTTCTCGGGGAGCTGGACGGGACCGTAGATGTCGACCTGTAGTGGCAAGGCTACCAGTAAATCGACTCCGACAGGGGGGTCAAGAGCCATCAACGTCTGAGTTTGCAGAGGGTGTGAATTAAACGTTGCCATGGGGCACCCGTCCGACGTGACACGGAACGGACACACCCGACAGAATTACCGGTCGCTCGCTCCTACGGGGAGGTGTATGAACGACACCGCCATCACACTCTACCGGCTCCAGGCCTGCCCGTTCTGTGAGCGGGTCGTCCGTCGGCTCCAGGAGTACGGCCTCGACTACGAATCCCGGTTCGTCGAACCGCTCCACTCCGAGCGCGACGCCGTCAAGCGCCTGTGTGGGAAGCGAACCGTCCCGGCGATCGTCGACGAGCAGACGGGCGTGACGATGGCAGAGAGTGCGAACATCGTCGACTACCTCGATCGAACCTACGGCGAGGGAGGGGACGACTGATGGAGCTCGATTTCGACGTGGTCGATCTCGGTCCCGCAGACCACCCCGAGGTCGGCGAGCGAGCGCCGGATTTCACCCGCCCGTTGGTCACCGACGAGTACTGGTCGGACGTGGCCCTCTCGGAGCTGGTCAGTCGCGACGACGACCCCACCGTCCTCGTCTTCCACCCGATGGACGGGGCCTTCCCCGCGACCTACGTCTGGAAGGAGGTGCGAAAGCGCGAGTGGCACACCGACGCCACAGTCGTCGGGCTGTCGATCTCGACGCCCTACGCCCACAAGCGCCTGCTCGACGAGCGGGATCTGGGCGAGGCGTATCGGCTCTACTCCGACCCCGCTAACGGCGTCGCCGAATCGTACGGCATCGCCCACGAACTCGACGGGATGGCCGGCGTTTCCGAGCCCCGACCCGCCGTCTTCGTCCTCGATTCCGACCGGACGATCGAGTACGCCTGGGTCGCCACGGAGTGGCCCGACTTCCCCGACTACGACGCCGTCGAGGCGGTCATTCGATAGCGGTTCCAGCACGCTTTTTCTCGGCCCGGCCCACGCTCGGGTAATGAGTGATCTCGACCGCGCGGCCGACGCGATCGACGACGGTGAGCTGGTGATCTACCCCACCGAGACAGTGTACGGACTGGCCGGCGACGCGCTCGACCCCGACGCCGTCCAGCGCGTCTTCGACGTGAAGGGGCGAGACCGTTCGAAGCCGGTCTCGCTCGCGGTGCCAAGCGTCGACGCGGCGACCGACTACACCGAGCCCAGCGAGCGCGAGCTGGCGTTCATGCGGGCCTTTCTCCCGGGCCCCGTGACGGTACTGGCCCAGCGACGGTCGTCGGTGCCCGACGTGCTGACCGCCGGGCGTGACCGCGTGGGCATTCGCGTGCCCGACCATGAACTGGCGCTGGCGCTGCTGGAGCGAGTCGCGCCGATCACGTCGACCAGCGCCAACGTCAGCGGGGAACCGAGCGCCCGGACCGTCGAGGAGATCGGGGAGTCCGTCAGGGCGGACGCGACAGTGGTCCTCGACGGCGGTCGGACGCCCGGCACGGAGTCGACAGTGGTCGACGTGGCCGCCGACGAGATCGTCCGGGAGGGGGGAGACTGCGAGGCGATCCGGGCGTGGCTGGCCGATCATTAAGTGCCACGCCGCCGTCGCTTTCCGCTCGACCGTCGTCGCGTCTGCCGACGCCAGGCCCCTACGAGAGCATGCTCGCGAGCGAGCGGGTCGTCGTGCCACACGTCTCGCGGTACTCGCAGGGGGCACACTTCGCGTCGCTGTCGACACGCGAGGGCGGGCCGTCGATCGTCTCCGCCGTCCGGACGGCCTTCCGGTAGGCCGCTTTCCGCCTGACCGTCAGGTCGATCTCGCGGACGACGCCGTAGGCCGGATACTCGGCGACGGCCCGCTCGACCGTCGTCTCGTGCTCCCAGGCGAGGGCCTTGGCCGCGGCCACGAGCCGGACGGTCTGGGGCTCCCAGACCCCCTCGTCGGGCGGCTCACCGGCGAAGACCAGCGACGGGACGAGCGGCGCTTCGAGCACCTTGTGGGCGATCCCACGACACTCTCGGCCGGTCAGGAGAGCGTCCCGTCGCGGCGGGTCGACGAGTCCGTCCCAGTAGTCGAACCGCCGCGCGAGCCGCCCGAGCCGCTCGCGGTAGGTGCCGGGCGAGACCTCGATGGGGGCGGCGAGCAGCGCCGCGTCGACCGACTGGAGTCTGTCGTAGTCGAAGGCCAGCTGTCGCACGTCCTCGACGCCGTCGGGGATCGTCGGCTCGCCGTCGCGCCGTCGGTAGTAGAGCTTTCGCGGACAGTACGCCGCCGTCGCCAGGTCACGGAAGGTGTGCACGGACGCCCCTGGCCCCGTCACGGGTCATAAACGTGTGGCGCTCTCGATCGGTGATGTTCTGATGAGAGATTTTGGGTAGCGGTGCACCGAAAGCCCTCGCCACGATCGACGGATCTGTACCGGATATTCTCCCGTCGGTCGAATAGTGCCGGCGCAGATCCGTCGACCGCGGTGCGGCGAACATTCGACAAAAGGTACTCCCGAGTCTCGCCACGGATGGCGGTGATAGGGATAACGGCTGGTTGGCACAGCCAGCGGTTCACCTGTTCGACCGTAGCGAGGGCCGTTTCGCCCCGCGAGAACAGGTTGCGAACCGCGAACCATAATATCCCAACGCGGTCGGGAATCCTCGCGCTTCAGCGCGGGGAGGATATCAACTGATACTGCCGGCTGTACCTTCGTGACGATCTTCGCCACCCCGGGGTGGCGAAATCGTTCACAGACTTACAGCCGGTAGTATGAACACTACCAGATCGCCAGACCGGCGCTGTCGGGCCACCCGGAGCGGTGACTTCATTGGGCCGAGCCACCGAGACCCTCGTATGCAACCGACACGCCGACCTCGCCGGCTCCGGACCGACGGCGTCCGCGGGCTGGTCAGCGAGACCACGCTCTCGCCAGCGGACCTGATCGCGCCGATCTTCGTCGACGCCACCACCGACGAGCGGGTGCCCATCGAGACGATGCCGGGTCACGAACGCGTTCCCGTCGAGGCGGCCGTCGACCGCGTCGAGGAGGTGCTGGCGACCGGCGTCGAGGCGGTGATCGTCTTCGGCGTTCCCGAGGCAAAGGACGAACGCGGCTCGCGAGCCTGGGCGACCGATGGCGTCGTCCAGCGCGCGGTCCGGTCGATCACCGACGAGACCGACGCCTACGTCATCACGGACGTGTGTCTCTGTGAGTACACCAGTCACGGCCACTGCGGGATCGTCGAGGCGGGCGCGGCCGACGACCCGACGCTGACGGTCCGCAACGACCCGACCCTGGAACTGCTCTCGAAGACGGCGGTCTCGCACGCCCGCGCGGGAGCGGACATGGTCGCGCCCTCCAGCATGACCGACGGGATGGTCGGGGCGATCCGCGAGGCGCTCGACGACGAGGGCTTCTCGGACGTGCCGATCATGAGCTACGCGGCCAAGTACGAGTCGGCCTTCTACGGTCCCTTTCGCGACGCCGCCGACGGCGCACCCGCCTTCGGCGACCGGCGACACTACCAGATGGACCCCGCGAACGGCCGCGAGGCCATGCGGGAGGTCGCCCTCGACGTCGAGCAGGGCGCGGACGTGCTGATGGTCAAGCCCGCGCTGCCCTACCTCGACGTGGTCCGTGAGATCCGCGAGTTCTACGACCACCCCGTCGCCGCCTACAACGTCAGCGGCGAGTACGCGATGTTGCACGCCGCCAGCGAGAAGGGGTGGCTCGACCTCGACGCGGTCGCCCACGAGTCGCTGCTCTCGATCAAGCGGGCCGGCGCGGACCTCATCCTGACGTACTTCGCCGAAGACATCGCCCAGCGGCTCTGAGGCCGCCGAGCGGTGTAGTCGCCACACTCGCCAGCTCTCGCTCTCCGTGACACGGCCGTGGGTCCAGATCGGACAGCGGGCTACCGGGCCATTCATTTACCGAGCGTCGCTACCGACGCGTAGATGGTCGCCCTCCGCCGGATCGTCCCGTCGACGGACAGCCGTCGGCTCGAACTCGCAGAGATCACCGTCACTAACGCCGTGCCGGTCGTCGGCGTCGTCGCCTTCGAGTGGAACGTCGCCGCCCTCCTCGTGCTCTACTGGTTCGAACTCGCCGTCGACGCGGTGTGGGCGTTCGTGCGTGCGCTGTTTGCCGCCCGACCGCCCGAGATCGACACCGACGGGCTGTTGATCGGGGCGGTGGCACAGCGCCGGCCGACGCTCGCCGTTCCGTGGACCGACCTCCGGATCCACGTCGTGACGCTGCTGACCCTCCCGATCGCGGTGCTGGTCGTCGGCGGGGTCTGGCTGTTCGCCGGTGCCTTCCTCGTCGGCCCGCTGGGCGCGTCGGCACTCGACGACGACACGATCGCGAGCGTGACCCTGGCCACGCTCGCGATCCTCTGTACCACTGGTGTGTCGACGATACGGACCTACTTCCTGCGCGGCGAGTACCGCAACCACAACGCCCAGACCGCCATCAGCGGTGTCGTCTTTCGCATCCTCACCGTGTTCTTCGTCGCCATGTTCACGCTCACGATGGTCGGCCTCGTCACCGCTGGACCCGACACGACGCTGGCGTCGCTCGACCCCACCGCCGTCGGTCCGGCGCTGCTGATCGCGATTATCGGTCTGAAGTTCGCCTCTGACTTCCTGGGCGTGTACAGCGACCGACTCGCCGTCTACTTCGTCTCGTACGACGAGGCGTACGGATGGTCTCAGGCCCCGCCCGAGCCCCAGTCGGTCGCGAGCGTGCCCGCCGACGCGGCCGACCGGGTTCGACCGACGCTCGCGGGTCGCGTCCTCGGGGGCGCGCTACGCCTCCCACAGCACCCGGGGGTCGCGTTTCTCGGTGTCTTTCTGCTGGCCGTCGCGGCGCTGTTTGCCTTCGGCAGCGCCTGGCTCGTCGTGGGGCTCCTGGTCGCGCTGGCCGTTGCGGTTCCACTGACACTCGTCTCTATCGACCACCTGCTGCGATACGGCGCAGTCGAGTACCGCGCCGCGCAGGACGAGCGTGCCCTCGTCGCGTACGACCGGCTGTTCGGCGTCTCGCTGTGGCGCGTCGAACCCTGGGACGAGACGGCCGTTCGGATCGAACGGACGCTCCTCGATCGGCTGCTCGGCACCGAGACGGTCGTCGTCGAGCTGCCCGACGACGAGTACCTGCTCCCGCATCTCCCCGCGACGACGCCGATCCTGTCGGTCTTCGACCGCGAGCCCGATCGACCCCAGTCGTGAGCCCGGACGAGCAGCGCCGACGCGCCACGTCACGACTGTCCGGGTCCGGCGCGGCGACACTGCTGTCGGCGGGTGCGCGCGAGCGAAATACCCCCGAAGCAGCGGAATCGACCGTTCTCCCGGTTGACGAACGTTCGAAATCCGGGCGGACAGGCGGCGGTTTTCTGGACGGAATACAACCTTATATCGATAATATCATACCTTAATCTGGACGCTCGTCTACGCAATACCCTCCTATCTCTGTTATTGTAAAGCAAATCCTTATGTAGGGCTACGGCAAGACCACTTCCGTGAGCAAGTTGACGATGACGGGCGATACGGAGGTAAAGATGGACATTCAGACGCAATTCAAACACGATCCAAAACAATGACGTACGAACTACTACAGTCGAACCCAGAAACGATTGTCGAGGGAGTCAACCTCCTGTGGGTACTGGTGGTAACGTTCCTGATCTTCTTCATGCACGCGGGCTTCGCCATGCTGGAGGCGGGCCAGGTGCGCTCGAAGAACGTCGCGAACCAGCTGACGAAGAACCTCCTGACCTGGAGTGTCGGCGTCGCACTGTTCTTCCTCGTCGGGGCGACCGTCGAGGGACTGGTCGGCGGTGCCGGACTCTCCTGGCAGATGAACGGTGGCTCGTCGGGCTGGGTGACGTGGCTGTTCGGGGCCGTCTTCGCGATGACGGCGGCGACGATCGTCTCCGGGGCCGTCGCCGGTCGCGCGAAGCTCCGCGCGTACATCACGTACACGGTCCTCATCGCCGCAGTGATCTACCCGGTCGTCAGCGGGATGTCGTGGTACGACGGCGGGCTCCTCGCGGGCCTTGGCTTCGCCGACTTCGCTGGCGGCATGGTCGTCCACGGCATGGGCGGTATCGCCGGTCTGACGGCGGCCTACGTGCTGGGGCCGCGCATGGGACGGTACAACGAGGACGGCAGCGCCAACGTCATCCCCGGCCACTCGATGACCTTCGCCGTGCTGGGGACGCTGATCCTCGCTTTCGGCTGGTACGGCTTCAACGTCGGCACTGCCGCCACCGTCTTCAGCATCGAAGAGGGCGCAATCGCGCTCGGTGACTTCTCGTACGTCGGGCGTGTCGCGATGACGACGACGATCGCCATGGCCAGCGGGGCCATCGGTGCCGGTCTGATCTCCTGGGTCAAGACCAGCAAAGTCGACACGCTGTACGTCGCCAACGGTCTCCTCGCCGGTCTGGTCGGCATCACCGCGATCCCCAACACGACGACCTGGTGGGGTGCCTTCCTGGTCGGCGGGCTCGCCGGTGCACAGCTGCCGGTCGTCTTCGAGTTCGTCGAGAAACGCCTCCAGATCGACGACGTGTGTGCAGTCTTCCCGGTCCACGGGAGCGCGGGCGTCCTCGGGACCCTGCTGTACTCCTTCGTCGCGGTCGACGCCTGGGCCGGCGGTGCCAACGTCGGCTTCATGATCGACGGCTTCGTCACGCAGCTGATCGGCGTCGCGATCATCACGGTCTGGACCGTCGCCGCGACCGCCCTCATCTGGGGCGCTCTCAAGGCGGTCGGACAGGCACGCGTCACGCCCGAGCACGAACAGGAAGGCCTGGACGTCTCGGAGCACGGCGTCGAGACCTACCCCGAGTTCGGCAGCGGCGAGGGCGTCGTCGCCGACGGTGGGACGACGAACTTCTCGGAGGTGACCAACGATGACTGACGAGATCAAGATGGTCGTCGCGATGGTGCGGCCGGACAAGCTCGGCGACGTCAAGGAGTCGCTGGCGGAAGTCGGCGCGCCGTCGCTGACGGTGACGAACGTCTCCGGCCGCGGTTCACAGCCGGCCAAGAAAGGCCAGTGGCGCGGCGAGGAGTACGTCGTCGACCTCCACCAGAAAGTCAAAATCGAGTGTGTCGTCGCCGACATCCCGGCCGACGACGTGGTCGATGCGATCCAGGAGGGGGCACACACCGGCGAGCCCGGCGACGGGAAGATCTTCGTGATCGACGTGGAGGATGCAGTGCAGGTCCGGACGGGTGAACGCGGACCGGACGCCGTCTGATCGCTCGATGAACGTCGACGACACCGAGCGCCGGATCGTCAACGCCCTCCTGGAGGACGGCCGCGCCACTCCCCGCGACATCTCCGGGGCGACCGGGATCGCGGAGCCGACCGTCTCCCAGCGGATCGAACAGCTCGAAACCAACGGCGTCATCGAGGGGTACGAGCCCCGCATCGACTACGAGTCGCTTGGCTACGACGTGACGGCCGTCTTCCAGCTGACGATCGACGGCGACGGACTGCCCGGCGTCCCGGAGCGACTCGGCGACACCGAGCAGATGATCGGCGTCTACGAGGTGACCGGGAGCCACGACGTGGTCGCGATCGGGAAGTTCACGGACACCGCGGCGATGAACGCACGGATCAAGGAACTGATGACCGACGACGACATCACCGCCGTCGAAACGTCGGTCGTGCTCAACACGGTCACGGAGTACGGGCAGTTTTGCGTCGAGGGCGAGTAACGTCGGTCGGCGAGTCGAGTTCGTGCCGGTCGACCGGCGAGCCGTCATCGCGACGACGGCCGCCTCCGAGTATCAGACGCTGAAATCTCGGCGGTGCGATTAAGCGAGTGGCTCCCGATTCGACCGTATGAGCCTGCAAGTCGACGTGCGGAAACTCGACCTCTTCAACAAGATGGCCAAAGAGGGATCGGGCACCGTCGCCGATCACCTCTCGCAACTGACCGGTGTCGACGCCTCGGTGCGAACGTCTCAGATCAACTTTCTCGACATCGGCGACGTCAAGACCCACCTCGGAAACGACGAGCGGATCGGTATCTACGTCGAGTTGACCGAGGCTCCCGGCGGATACGTGCTGTTCGTCCTCGATCCCGACCACGGCAAGCGCCTGGCCGGACAGATGATGGGCGGTATCCAGGGGGCCGACGAGGGGTTCTCCCAGATGGAGGAGTCGGCGCTCCAGGAGATCGGCAACATCATGACCAGCGGCTTCATCGACGGGTGGGCGAACGTCCTCGACGCGACCATCGACATGACGACGCCGACCCTGCTGGTCGACGACACGGCGACGATCATCGACTCGATGGGCGGGTGGCCCGACTCCGACCTCGTCTTCGTCGTCGACTCACACATCGTCGCCGAGGGGGCGGACATCGACATGACGGTGTACACTTTCCCCCAGCTCGAAGACCTCGTGGCGATGATCCAGGACATCGACCTCGACACCGACGTGGCAGAGGACACGACGGCCAGCGATCTGCTGTAGTATTACCGCTCGTGCGCCCAGACGGCGTCTTCGACGGTCACTTCCTTCTTGAACAGCGGGACCTCGTCTTTGAGGCGGTCGATCCCGTCTTCCACCGCTCGGAACGCCTCGCGGCGGTGGCCCGCAAGAACGACGACGAAGACGATGTCCTCGCCGGCCTGGACGACGCCCGTGCGGTGGTACAGCGCGACCTCGAAGACGCCATCGCGCGCACAGAGGTCGTCGCGGATGGTCGCCAACTTCTCGTCGGCGACGCCCTCGTACTTCTCGAACTCCAGGTACTCCGTCGGCGTGTCGTCGGGATCGTCGCGCTCGCGGACCCGTCCGGTAAACGTCGCGATCGCGCCGGCACGGTCGCTGTCGCTCGCCGCTTTGACCCGTGTCACGAGCGAGCCAAGCGTCTCGTAGGGCTCGCAGTCGTGGAGCGCCTCGACCAGCGCCGCCACGTCCACGTCGCCCGCGGTCTCGCCCGCCGCGAGCCGTCGCCCGGCGTGGTCGCGCCCGCCAAGCGCCACCGTCGGAATCCGCGCCCCGGAGTACCCCTCGACGACGGCGTAGTCGTACGACGGCGCGAGTTCGTCGAGCGTCTCGTCGAGCCCCCGGTCCTCGCCCGTCGCGAACCACGCGTCGTCGGCGAGACCGTAGCTCACCGCCGCCCCGGCCGCCCGGTGGCGGGCGGTGTCCTTGCCCTCGGTGTCCACGTCGGGGGCGTGCGTGCAGTGCTTGATCGTCGCGACGCGGCCCCGCTCGGCCAACCGCTCGCAGACCCGCTCGACGAGGGTCGTCTTCCCCACGTCCGACGGGCCGGCGACTCCCAGAACGTGCATACCGGAACTGACTGCCCGAGCTACCTATACGTTGCCCAGTCTCTCACCGCTCGGGATCGATCGCTAGCAGACGTGACCCCGTGAACGACCACCGACCACTGAAAGCCCTCGCGTCGTTCCAGTCCCAGGACCCGAACTGCGCGCGCTCACTGTGTTCGCGTGCTTGTTGGGTCCGGGTTCCCGGAACGACGCTCGCCCTTTCATCCGCCAGGCACGTGGACAGTGACACGAGCTACGTCCTGGTGGATGAAAGGGCGAGGCACGGTAGCCGGATCTGCGACGGCACTATTCGACCGCAGGGAGAATATCCGGCACAGATCCGGCTAGCGGGCCGAGGGCTTTCGGTCTCCGCACTGCAAGCGTCCAAGCTCACCTGCAGACGAGATCACGAGAAGCACAAAGCGGTTTGTACGGGCCGGGCGTTGCGGGCGGTATGGACGAGTTCAGTCACGTCGAAGACGACGCGGCACAGATGGTCGACGTCGGCGACAAGGCCGTCGTCGACCGCCGGGCGGTCGCGAGCGGCCGGATCGACCTCGAACCGTCGACGGCCGAGTCGATCGAGACCGGCGCGGTCGTGAAGGGCAACGTGCTGGCGACGGCTCGCATCGCCGCGATCCAGGCGGTCAAGCGCACCTGGGACGACATCCCGATGTGTCACCCGCTGTCGATCGACGGCGTCACCGTCGACTTCGAGGTCCGCGAGGACGGCGTCGAGAGCAGCGTCGAGGTGTCCTCGACCGGCCAGACCGGCGTCGAGATGGAGGCGCTCAACGGCGTCACCCGCGCACTGTTGACGGTCTGGGACATGGTGAAGTCGGCCGAGAAAGACGCCGACGGGCAGTATCCCGACACGCGCATCTCGGACGTGCGCGTGGAAGCGAAGGTCAAGGGGGCGGAGTCGTGAGCGATCACCGCGAGCACGCTGCGGGCGGCCACGGCGAGCACGGCCACCACGATCACGACGCCGACGACCACGACCACCATCACCACGGTACCGACGAGACCCTCGACGTCGCGGTGCTGACGATCTCTTCTTCTCGATCGAGCGACGAGGACGAGAGCGGCCCGGTCGCGAGCAGGGCGATCGAGGACGCCGGCCACCGCGTCGCCGTCACCGACGTGGTCGCGGACGACGAGGCGGCCATCCGCGAGCGCGTCGAGACGCTGGCGGGCGAGCGTGCCGGCGGAGAGACCGTCGACGTGATCGTCACCACCGGCGGGACGGGGTTGACGCCCGACGACGTGACCATCGAGGCGATCCGCCCGCTGTTGGACCCCGAGATCCCCGGCGTCGGCGAGTACTTCCGGCGGCTGAGCCACGAGCAGGTCGGAACCGCCGCCATGCTGACCCGCGCGACGGCCGGGATCGTCGGCGAGACCGCCGTCTACGCGTTCCCCGGGAGCCCCGACGCGATCGCACTGGGCGTCGAGTCCGTTCTGTTGCCCGAGGTCGGCCACGTCGTCGGGCTGGCACGGCGATGAGTTTCGTCCACGCTCGATGCAATCGGCCGGCAAAAATATTTAGCAGCTGTGCGTCGAAACGAGTCTGTGAACGTCGAACGCCGTCGCCTGCTCCACTCACTCGCCGGGAGCGCCCTGATCGGTGTCTCTGGTTGTCTCGGTCGTCCCGACGCGTCGAACACGTCGGAATCTCCGACGACGACCGCAGCGGAGACACCGTCGCTCTCCTCGCTGTCGTTGACCGGGGCGGTCGAGACGCAATCGACGACCGACCATCCTGCACGAATCTCACTCTCGCTTGCCAATCGAGGCGACAGCGCTGTCACTGTCCACATGGGTCCGACACTCCTGTTTACGGACAACAGTTCTGCCCAGCTCGAATGGGCCGACGCGATTGCGATCGAACCGGATGGGCGGGGCGCTGAACTCAGCGCCGATCCGGTCCGAGAAGGTGAGTGCTGGCGCGTGCCAGACACGGCTGTGCCGGTCGTCCAGTCATCTCTCCACGCGGTCCCGCTCGGCTCGGACGAGCCCGTAACTGAAACGTACGAGGTGTACACTCGGGGCGTCTCCGGGACGTGCCTGCCGTCGGGTCAGTATCGGTTCGAGGACCAGATCTCTCTGGAGACCGAAGATCGACCGATCGTTCTCTCGGTCGTGTTGAGCGTCACCGACGACCAGCAGATCCGGTTCCGTTCCGGCGGCGTCTCGCCGCCGTAAACTGTTCGACCACTCACACTCGACAGCATCTGACCGACAGTATCTTTCCGACTTGGTCCAAACGCTCGCACATGAACCACGAGCAGTCGCGAGCGCTGTACGATCGGGCGCTGTCGGTGATGCCGGGCGGCGTCAACTCCTCCGTGCGGGCGACCCAGCCCTACCCGTTCTTCGTCGAGCGCGGGGACGGCGGCCACGTGATCGACGCCGACGGGAACCGCTATCTCGACTTCGTGATGGGCTACGGCCCGCTCTTGCTGGGTCACGACCTGCCCGAGCCGGTCCAGTCGGCCGTCCAGCGCCACGCCGCCGAGGGACCGATGTACGGCGCGCCCACGGAGGTCGAGGTCGAACTGGCGGAGTTCGTCCGCCGGCACGTCCCCAGCGTCGAGATGACCCGCTTCGTCAACAGCGGCACCGAGGCGACGGTGTCGGCGGTGCGCCTGGCGCGGGCCTACACCGGCCGGGACAAGATCGTCGTCATGCAGGGGGGCTACCACGGCGCACAGGAGTCGACGCTGGTCGAGGGCGAGGGCGACCACACCGCCCCCTCCAGTCCCGGAATCCCCCCGGAGTTCGCCGAGCACACCCTGACGCTGCCGTTCAACGACGCCGAGGCCGCACGGGAGCTGTTCGCCGAGCACGGCGACGACATCGCCGCGGTTCTCACGGAGCCGATCCTGGGCAACTACGGGATCGTCCACCCGGTCGAGGGCTACCACGAGACGCTGCGCGAGCTGTGTGACGACCACGGCTCGCTCCTGATCTTCGACGAGGTCATCACCGGCTTCCGGGTCGGCGGCCTCCAGTGTGCCCAGGGGAAGTTCGGCGTCACGCCCGACCTGACGACCTTCGGCAAGATCGTCGGGGGCGGGTTCCCGGTCGGCGCGATCGGCGGCCGCTCGGAGATCGTCGAGCAGTTCACGCCTGCCGGCGACGTGTTCCAGTCGGGCACCTTCTCGGGTCACCCCGTGACGATGGCCGCGGGCCTGGAGACGCTGCGCTACGCCGCCGAGAACGACGTGTACGACCACGTGAACGGCCTGGGCGAACGGCTTCGCGCCGGCCTGACGGACATCCTCGCCGATCAGGCACCCGAGTACACCGTCGTCGGCACCGACTCGATGTTCAAGGTGGTGTTCACCCGCGACGCCGACGGCACGCAGGCCGGCGGCCCCTGTGACGCCGGCTGTAGGCAGGACCCCGACTGTGAGCGCTTCGACACCTGCCCGAAGACCGGGGCGGACATCAAGCGCGCCGAGACCGAACGCTGGCAGCGCCTGTTCTGGCCGGCGATGAAAGAGCGGGGCGTCTTCCTCACGGCCAACCAGTTCGAATCGCAGTTCGTCTGTGACGCCCACACGGAGGCGGACATCGACGAAGCGCTGGAAGCGTACAAGGAAGCCCTGTAGCTACTCCTCGCTCTCTCCGCTGCCGGGCTCGCCGTCGTCGGTCGTCTCGCTCTCGTCACCGCTCGTCTCGACGGCTGCTGGCGAGTCGTCTGGACGCTCTGGATCGGCGCTCATCACGCCCGAGACGAACCGCCGAGTCCGACGAACGCCGCCGACCAGCACGAGGCCGAAGGCCGCCAGGGGCAACAGCGAGAGCCCGATCGGGATCGCGTAGCCGAAGAAGACGACGACGTACTTCACCGCCGTCAGGCCGCCGTAGAACGCCTCCATGAACGCGTCGTCGAAGCCAAACGAAGAGCGGTAGTTCTCGGGTGGCTGCTCGCTCACCGGCTCGTGGGCGTCGATCCGGATCGTCGACATGGCCTCCTGGCGCTCCAGCGAGGCCTGTTGCTGGCGGAGGGTTCGCAGCTCGTCGCGCACGTCTCGGAGGTCGGTTCTGATCTCGCTGGCCTCGTCGCTGTCGTTGGCCCGGCTCAGCAGGCTTTCGAGAGCCTGCTCTTCCTGCTGGAGATCATCGACGCGGGCCGCGCGGTCGTTGTACTCGTCGGTGAAGTCCTGGACCGAGACCGACTCGTCCTCGACGTGGCCAAGCGCCGCGAGGTCGTCACGGGCCTCGGAGAAGTTCTCGGGGGGCACCCGGACCGTGATCTGGCCCTCGTCCCAGTCGCCACGGGAGTTCTGCGAGCGGTCGCCGACGTAGCCGCCGTGGGCCGCGGCGATCTCGCGAGTCGAGCGAAACGCCCGCGTGAAGTTGTCGACCCGCAGGTCCATCCGGGACTCGCGGACGATCACGCGATCGCCGTCGGCGTCGTAGTAGCTGCCGACGCCGCCACCGCCGCCACCGCTGCTGGCGTCGCCGGCCGACTGCATCCCCAGGTCGGAGCCGCCGCCGTCGGCGGTGTTTTGGGCACCCGAACAGCCGGCGACGGCGACGAGGACGACGACGGCCAGCAGCGCGATCTGTCGTCTGGTCACGGGTATCGTTGGCATAGTCCGTCAGATCGTACGACAGACGGTCGCATCAAGCCCCTGAACGGTGAAAGGCCGCTTTGAGTCACGTCGCGGCGTCTCCCGGCGGCCGTCGCCGGCCCCGTGCTTCGAGAGTCCGAGGTCCGTCCGTCACACCGCCGGTCCCGAATCGGTGAGGCGGTAGCCTTTCCAGCCGACCCGACCAACCCCCGCTCATGAGCGACGACGACATCGCCCTCGACGAGAAGCGGATCTACGAGGAGCGCCGCGAGGAGACCCACGCCTACGTCGCCTGCGAGCTGGGCGTGGCGACGGTGGCGCTCTCGGACGACCAGATCGGCCGGTTCGGGCTCGAACACCAGTGTACGGCCCGCGACATCGCCGCCGACCGCGGCCGTCTCGTGGTCGCGACCGCCGAGGACGTACTGATCGGGGACGGGACGGGATTCACCGCCACCGACTTCGGCCCGGCGACGGCGGTCGGCGTCGGCGAGCGCGTCGTCGCCGCGAGCGAGGACGGGACGGTCGCGCGACTCGACGGCGACGAGTGGGTGACACTGGGCGCTGTCGCGGAGCCCCACGCCGTCGACGGCGACCTCGTGGCGGCCACGGACGGCTGCTTCCGGATCGACGGCGACGACCTCGTCTCGCTGGGCGGGGACGCCGTCCGAGACGTGGCCGCCGCCGGCCCCTACGCCGGGACCGCCGACGGCGTCGACCGTCTCGCCGACGGCTGGACGACCGAACTGGCCGGCGACGCGACCGTCGTCTCGGCCGAGCGCGACGGCGACCGCGCACACGCAGTCGTCGACGGCGACCTCTTCGCACGCGCCAGCGGCGAGTGGACGGCCGTCGACCCGACCGTGTCCGGGATCGTCGACGTTGCCTACGCCGCCGCCACGGTGACCGTCACCGACGACGGCACCGTCGCGATCGACCCGGTGACCGCGAAAGACGGCGCACCGGAGTGGCGCTCGCGTGCGCTCGGGCTGGCCGGCGTCACCGGCGTCGCCGTGCCGTAGCTCGCCGGACCGGGCTCTCTGGGAACCGAAAAGGGGTTTAGCGCGGCCGGTGGATGGGCGAACATGATCATCCCCGGTTCGGAATCGCAGGCGTTCGCGGCGGCCCTGGCCGACGCGAGCGGCGAGTCACTCGGGCGCGTCGAGTACGAGGACTTCGCAGACGGCGAGTCTGTCGTGCGCGTCCCCGACGAGATCGACCGGGCGGTCGTCGTCGCCTCGACGGTCTCCGATCACGCACACGTCGAACTGCTCCAGCTGCAAGACGCCGCCCGCGAAGCCGGTGCCGACGAGGTCCTCACCGTCCTGCCGTACATGGGATACGCCCGCCAGGACGAGGCGTTCCGGACCGGTGAACCCGTCTCTTCGCGTGCGATGGCGCGCGCCATCTCGTCTGGCACCGATCGCGTGCTGACGGTCAACCCCCACGAGGACACCGTCTGCGAGTTCTTCGACGTGCCCGCCGAACCGGTCGACGCTGCCGGCGTCCTGGCCGACCCGCTGCCCGCGGATCTCGACGAGCCGCTCTTTCTCTCGCCCGACGAGGGGGCCGTCGACATCGCGACGACCGTCCGAGACGCCTACGGGCGCGGGACCGTCGACTACTTCCAGAAGGATCGGGACTACGACACCGGCGCGGTCGACATCTCGCCCAGCGACGCCGCGGTCGCCGACCGGGACGTGGTCGTTGCCGACGACATCATCGCCACGGGCTCGACGATGAGCGAGGCCGTCGGTGTGTTGAACGACCGGGGAGCCGGCCGGGTCTTCGTCTCCTGTGTCCACCCCATGCTGGCGGCCAACGCCCAGACGAAGCTGGCGAGTGCCGGCGTCGAACGGGTCTATGGCACCGACACGATCGAACGGGCCGTCAGCGATGTCAGCGCCGCGAGCGCCGTCGCCGAGCGGCTCTGATCACCACTTCGCCAGCCCCTCACGGCCGTGGTCGTACGAGAGGATGCCGACGAACGCGATCACGCCGGAGAACGCGGCACCAGCGCCGAGGTAGAACACCCAGTCTATGCCGACGCTACTCATCAGCCAGCCACCGACCAGCGGTGCGACGACCGCCCCCGGTCGCCAGACGATGTCTCTGATCCCGAAACTCGCGGCGACGCCCCCGCCCGTGCCCTCGTCTGCGAACAGCGCCATGCTGGCCGGCTCCCGGATCGAGTCGGCGATCCCGAGCAGGGCACTGACGGCCAGCAGCGGGAGGAACGCCGCAGAGAGTTCGCCGAAGTAGGGGAACGTGGCCGGGAGCGCCAGCGCCGACCCGATCGCGGGCGTGAACGGGACGAGGAGGGCGGCGACCCCGTAGGCGAGCCCACCCACGAAGACGAACCGTGCGCGACCGAACCGGTCGGAGAGCCGGCCCGTGAACGGCTGGCTCAGCATGTTCATGAAGCGCGCGCTGACGATGGTCAGACTCACCGCCGTCGCACCGTTGAGGGCGGCGTTGAACCCCAGTCCGCCCTGGGCAGCCGTGACACCGGCGAAGATCGGCACCCAGTTACGGACCAGCGTCACCGCGACGGCGTACTGGGCCCGAAAGCTCGTGATCGTGACGATCCGGCGGTTGAGCGCCAGATCGAAGAAGGCGAACTCCTCGACGGTCGTCTCGTCGGGCTCGACCCACGTGAGCACTGCCATAAAGGCCAGCCCGGTGATGACCATCAGGAGGCCGAAGACGACCGAGAAGCCGAAGTTGTCGTAGAGGATCCCGGCCGAGAGCGTCCCGCCGATGTCTGCCGCGAACCGCCAGGAGTTGGATTTCCCGATGGTGTTGCCGCGTTTGCTGTCTTTCGCGAGTTGTCCCACGAGTGCGAGTCCGAGCAGGCCGGCAGTAGTCGCGGCGATGCCCTGGACCCCCCGGACGAGGACGAATCCCCAGCTCGTCTCGACGAACGTGAACGCACCGTAGACGGCGGCTGCCAGCCCGAGGCCGACGAGCAAGATCGTCCGCTTGTCGTAGCGGTCGCCGAGGTACGACACCGGGATCACCGCGACCGCCTGAGCGAAGGTCAGGCCGGTGACGAACATCCCGACGACGAACCCCTCGGCCCCGAGGACTTCGATGTACGTCGGCAACAGCGTCAGGAGCGTCACCAGCCCGAAGGCACCGGCGAATCGCGTGAAAAACAGCGCCCGCAGTTGGTTCTGGCGTTCGGTCACTGGTGGGGTACATCCCCTGTAGTACAAAGATTGTTTCGATAGTCAAAGAAAGTGTCAGTCCGGTGTATCGGTCGCGCTCCTCGTGGCGGTGGTCGTCGCCGTCGTCACGTTCTCCGACCATCGCGCCCGGACCCACTCCGGGGGCTGGACCGTCGTCTCGCCGACGGCGCTGTACCGGTACCGATAGTCGATCCGCTCGCGGTTGCTACCGATCACGTCCTCGTAGCTGACCGACAGCGAGCGGACGAACCCCGAGGGAGCCACCAGCGCCTCGACGCTGTAGTTGCTGATCTCACCGGTCACGGGCAACGTGTCGGCCGAGCCCGTGATCCGGTAGTACCGCTTCCCGTCGACCGTGGTCGCCGCGACGGTGGCCGACCCGATCGCGAGATAGCGGCTGATCGCCACCTCGGGCTGGTGGCCGTAGCGTGCCGTGGCGTTCGTCGCCGACGCCGTCGAGTAGGTGAAGCCGGCGCGACTCACGTCCCGACGGTAACGCGTCTCGCCCTCGGTGTACCCCGAGGTGTTGACGGGCCGCCACGAGGTCGCCAGCTCGTAGCGATAGCGGCGCTCGTGCTCGACCCACAGCCGCGTGTCGACGCGCTCGGATTCGTTCGTCCCGACGGGACTCGCGCGCTGGTGTTCCTGCCAGACGTACGAGCGCTCCCGGATCGCCGCCCTGTGAGCCCGGGCGAGCCGGTCGGCGTCGACGATCCGGGCTCCCCCAACTCCCGGTGCGATCGCGCTGCCGGTCGACTCGGTGGCGGGCGGTTCGGGGACCGGTGCCGGCGTCACCGTCGTCTCCGTGGACGTGCCGACCAGCCCCCCACAGCCGGCCAGGAAGGCGACGGCGACGACCGCGAGCAGCCCCAGACGCATACCCACTGTTCGGTAGCGAGGTGCATAATCCCACGGCCCGCCTCCACGACGCGGAGCCGCCGCTCACCGACGAGAAAAAACGGAGAAGGTTGGAGCTTAGAACGGCGCTTCGGGGCCTTCGTCGTCGTCGCCGATCTCGCCGCCCCGCGAGTCGCCGGGCATCGACGGGCTGGCTCCGCCGGCCATGCCCTCACTGCCGTCCATGCCCGTGTTGGCGTGGACCGTGTCGATCTCGGGGATCTCTTTCGTCATGCGGGTCTTGATCGCCTGGATCGTCATCGGCGAGATCCCACAGCCCGAACAGGCACCGCCGAGCTGGATCGTGACAGTTCCTTCCTCGCGGTCGATGTTCTGGATCGCCGCCGAGCCGCCGTGCATCTGGATCTGCGGGAAGTTCCGGCGCAGGAAGTTCGTGATGCGCTCCTCGAGGTCGTCGCCGCTTTCGGTCTCCGTGCTCATAGTGTCTACACGTGGGTGCCCCGCCTGCTTAGACCTTTGGACTGACCCGTTCGGGCTCGGGTCGAGAGCCCTACAAAAGCGGACTGGAGCGCCCTAGCCGTTGTAGATCGCTGTCTCGACGCCGTCGTCGACCGCGACGCCGGCCGCACAGACGGCGTGTTCGAACTCGTGGTCGTACAGCTCGCGGGCGATGCCCGCCGGGTCGGTCGCTGCCAGGTCGAACGCCTCCGGGCTGTCCTTCTCGTAGGTCGCGACCAGCGTCGGCTCGGTGACCTCTTCGACCAGTAGCGCGTCCCGGCGGACCGTCCCGATGACGCCGCCGTGGCCCTCGGCCCGCGTCGTGGGGTCGTCGGGATCGACGCCGACGATGCCGGCGATGCGCGGGGTGTCGTAGTCGTCTTTCTCGAAGTCCAGCGCCAGCAGCGACTCGGCGACGGCGTCCCGCGCGGGGTAGCCAAGTGCCAGCTTCTCCGCGATCGGATCGACGTGAGAGCCGTTGCCGACGACGACACCCCGGTCGGTCTCCCGCACGGCGTTGTACGAGATGTAGGGGTTGTCGGTCTCGGGGGCGTCCTCCGTGGGGCCGACCGTGATCGTGCCGTCACGGTCGAGTGCTCTCCTGTTCGGGAACGATCGCGACGAGACGCGGTACGCGCCGACCTGCGGGCCGACGACGACGAACCGTCCAACGTACATACGCGTCAGTTCGGCGGTCGAAGTAAGGAGGTGTCGGTTTTGCCCGTCACCGGCCGAACAGCCAGTGGCCGACTCCGAGGACGATACCGTAGAGGGCCAGTCCGGCCAGCAGCGTCGGATCGAGCCACGGGAACGGCGGGGCCGTGGCTCCGACCGCTCCGAGCCAGGCCGGGAGCGCCACCGCGGCGACGAGCCACAGCGCGACGCTGTATCCGATCCCGAGGACGACCGTCGTCGAGAGGGCCTGTCGCCCGACCGCCGTGCCAAAGAGGATGCCGGCCGCGGCGCTGGCAGTCACGAGCACGAGCCAGCCCACGGCCGTCCCGCTGGCCCAGAGCAGCGCGGAGAACGTCTCGGAGAGGACGGTCGGCGCGGTGAGTGTCAGAAACACGCCCGCGCCGAGACCGCCGATCAGCCCGGCCGCCAGCCCGCGAAGCCAGGTCGGCGAGACGGTCGGTGTCCGGGTGCGGGCGGCGCTCGGGTTGAGTCTCTCCGATGCCATGGCTGTCACCAGACCGTGGCCACCCCTATACGGCTCGATCGTTCACGCGATAACCAGAGCGTATTCGCTCCGCCACGGCGGTACGCTCGTCTTTCGTGCCCGCCGAGAGTCACCGCCGTTATGCCGTTCGAACCCCTCGCTGTGGACGATGATCGAGGGGCTTGACGCCGACGTGGTTGGGACCGACGCGGCCGCGACACGACGGGACGAGATCGTCGCCGCTGTCACCGACCACGCGAGTGAGATCGCCCGCGAACTCGCGCGCCTCCAGGGCGGCGACTACGGACAGGCGACCTTCGAGACCGACGCCGCCTCCTGGACGCTGAAATACGAGGCCGGCGACGTGCAGTATCTCCGCTACGAACGAGGTGGTCGCGAGATCTACGTCGTCTCGACCCAGCAACCGCCCGCTCCGGGCGCGCTGGCGACGGCGCTGTCGGACTACGACGCGTTCGTCGCGGCGTTCAACGAGCACGTTCGATCGCTCGACGGCGTCCTCGACGACGTGACGACCGAGTTCCCCGAGGTCGCCACCGTCGACGACGTGGTCGCCACACGCCAGGCGATCCTCTCGGAGCTCCGGGAGGTCGCCGACGCCATGGCTCAACAGCTCTCCCGCTACAGCGGCGACAGCTACGGCACCTTCACGACCCGGATCGACGGCTCGCGCTGGGAACTCAACTGGGAGGAAGGCCGGGCGGACTACCTCCGGGTCGGCGGCGAGGGCGGCGTCTACCTCCTCTCGCAGTACCAGCCGCCTGACGCTCGCGACCTGCGAGCCCACGCCGACGACGTACCGGGGTTCGTCGAGGCGTTCAACGACCACGTCCGCGAAATCTCGGAGTCACTGGAGACGGTGTCCCTGTAGTCGCACCCCTCTCGATTGGATGGCAGACGATCACACAGAGCCGTCTCGTCCGTAACACTGATATGCGACTGCCGGATACGATGGGGTACACAGTCCATTGGGGTAGTGGCCAATCCTGAAGCCTTCTGGGGGCTTCGACCCTGGTTCGAATCCAGGATGGACTATTCCTGCGGCGAGCACACTCGCAAGCCGTGCAATCGTCGGAAGGGTGGATTCGAACCCTGTCAGTCGCGCGCAGCGCTGGCGATCACGGCCACCGCTTCGGGCTCTTGGTCGCTTCGAGCACCCATCTCTTTGGCACCGGCCGACGACGCTGCGCGTATGGATCCTTCGCACGTCCTCGTGCCACTCGACGGGTCGCCCCTCTCGGAGGCGGCGCTGGCCCACGCGCTTTCCGTCTTCGACTGTCCGATCACGGTCCTGAACGTGGTGACACCGATCGACGCGTCGATGAGCGAGAGCGGCGTCATCGAGCGAGACGACCGCGAGGCCGAGGCCCGCGAGCACGCCGACGAGGTAATTGACGAAGCCGAGCAGCGCGCGACCGAGTACGACCAGCCCATCGAAACCGTCGTCGAGGAGGGCGACCCCGCCGAGACCATCGTCGACTACGCTGACGAGCACGACGTGGACCAGGTCGTGATGGGCGGTCACGGCGGCGACGCCAGCGACCTGACCCAGCGCCTACTCGGGACGGTCGCCACGGCGGTCGTTCGAGAAGCGCCGGTGACGGTGACTGTCGTTCGGTGATCTGGAGTCGGCTCTTTGTGAGTCTGTAACGCTTCTTCAGACACAGAGGCGAACCATCGAAAGCCCTCGCATCGTTCGACCGTCCGGGGCTCGCTTCGCGCCCTGGCCTTCGGCCTGGTGCTTACGTCGCCCGGGACGGATCGAACGACGCTCGCCCTTTCACTGTCTTCGGCTTGATACCGTCGGTCGCATCTCTGCGGACTCCCTCACCTGATCCCGAGCACCGTCGAGAGCAGTCGATAGAGGCCGAAGCCGATCCCGATGGAGGTCACGAGCGTGATCACCCAGAACGCCAGCGTGACGCCGATCTTTCGCCTGGAAACGCCCGCCGACCCGCCGGCCAGCCCCCCGCCGATCACGCCGGAGATGATGATGTTGTTGAACGAGATCGGGATCCCCAGTGCGATCGCGGTCTGGGCGATGATGAAACCGGGGACGAGCGCGGCGATCGACCGGCGGACACCCAGCTGGGCGTACTCGCGCGAAGTCGCCTGTAGCAGCCGCGGCGCGCCCATCCACGCCCCGCCGAGGATACCGGCGGCTCCGAGTCCCAGCAGGACGATCCCCGGCAGTCCGAGTTCGGCGCTGTAGAGGTTCTCCAGTGGCCCGGTCGCCAGTCCGACCTGACTCCCACCGGAGGAGAAGGCGACGACGCTGCCAAGCACGACGAGGAAGGTCTTGATCCCGCGGTCGACCGAGACCTGGGTGCGGCGGCGGATCCACTGGAAGCTCGCCGCCGCCACCACCAGCGTGAACGCGACGACGCCGAGATCGAGACCGCCGACGATCGGCGTGGGAACCTGTCGCGCCAGAAATCCGGCGACGGAACCCTGCTGGACGCCGGGCGGCGTCGGGACGATACTGAGCTGGACGTTCGCGACGATCCCCCCGACGATGGCCGCGAGCAGCGGGACCCCGACCGTCTCGGGGATGTCGTCCCGGCGCAGGATCGTCGCTGTGAGATACGCCAGGCCGCCCGAGACCGGCGGAACGAGCACCCAGAACGTTGCGATCTGTCGGTACGTGTCGATGGTTGGATCGCCGCCAAGCGAGAGCCCGACGCCGACCATCGCGCCCGTCGTGGCGAAGGCCGCCGGCACGGGATAGCCGCTGTAGACACCGAAGGCCATGAACGCACTCGCGGTGAGCAGTCCCGCCGTCGCCGCAAGCGAGGTGATCTGGACGCCGTCGATGAGCCCCGCACCGACGGTCTCTGAGATCGCGCCACCCTGTGTCAACGCTCCGAGGGCCGCGAGGATGCCGATGAGGAAGGCCGCCCGCATCGTCGAGATGGCGTTCGCACCGATCGCGGGCGCGAACGGCGGTGAGTTGCTGTTCGCACCGAGGGCCCACGCGGTCACGAGGCTCGTCAGCGAGGCGAGTCCGACCAGCGACCAGAACGCGATCCCGGTCATCGATTCCGGTCCATGCCGGCCGTTCGACGGGCACTCTCAAAAGCGTTCGCGCCGGGGTCGTCGCTCGCTACTGCTCGTGGTACGGGCCGGCTCGCACCGTGGCTGCGAGATCGCGGACCTGGTCGCGGGTGAAGCCGTCCTCGGCCTCGGCGAACAGCGCCTCGACCTCCTCGCGTTCGAGCTTGACCGCGTCGGGCTGTTCGACGGCGTCGACGGTCCGTTCGCGGAGTTCGCGGATCGTCCCGAGTGCCAGCAGGTAGGGCAGCGCCGTCGCCTCCAGGAGGCCGCCGTTGTCTCCCTCCGGGACCGTCGAGAGGTACCGCTGGGCACCGTGTGCGTAGTCGGCGGCCTGGTCGACGACGCGGCCGACGACGCCGGCGACCGCGGTCGAGTGCTCGGGCTCGGCGACGGCCTCGTGGTCGAGCTCTTCCTCGGCGAGCCACTCGCCGGGCAGGTAGACGTTGTTCTCCTCGTCCCAGTCGGCGCGGACGTCCTTGGCGATGTTGACCAGCTGGAGCAGGAGTGCGAACGCGCGGGCGTCTTCGGGGTCTGGCGTGGGGTCGTCGGGGTCGGCTCGGGCGGCCTGGAGATTCATGAACAGCTGGCCGACGGTCCCGGCGACGTACCAGCAGTACTCTTCGAGCTCGTCCAGCGTCTCCAGACGGAGGCCGCCGCTGTCCTCGTGGCGGCGCAGGATGTCCGCCATGCCCGTCGCCATCTCGCGGGTGATCGAGCGCATCCCGTCCTGGACCGGGTCGGGAAACGACCGCCAGAGGCGGACGATGCGGTCGGTCTGGCCGAGAACGGCCCAGTCGTCGCCCCCGTCGGCCGGCGTCTCCGGCTCGACGGCCGCGAGAAAGTCCTCGACAGTCGTCTCGTCGTCTTCGGCCAGCATCGCGTCGAAGGTCTCTAAGAGCTCGGCGCGGCGCTGCATCGGAATCGTCGGTTCGTCCTCGATCGTGTCCGCGGTCCGGCAGAGGAGATAGCCGGTACAGACCCACTCGGTCATCGGCTCGTCCAGCAACTCGACACTCAGCGCGAACGTCCGGGAGACCGACTGGACGGCCTCGAACGCCCAGGTCCGATCGTCAGCCAGCGTCGCCTGCTGCGGCACTCCGGTCATTGTGAGTATACTCCGGCTCGGTGTACAAAAAAGGCCGCCCAACAGATGGGGCCAGCTCTGCGTTCGCCGACGGCGTTGTGCTGTCTTATCCATCACGAAAGATAATCTGTATTATCGATCGTCGACTCCCACCTACTCGGTGTCACGCCCTCGCTGGCAGAACAGTGATGGTGCCACCCTCCCACCTTCCGGGCAAGGATGGCGAACCGCTACAACCACGCCCGCGTCCAGGAGTACTGGCAACACGTCTGGGACCGCGAGGGCGTGTACGAACTCGACGACGCGGCGATCGACCGCGGCGATGGGACCTACGTGCTGGGGATGTTCCCCTACACGTCGGGCTCGCTGCACATGGGCCACATCCGCAACTACGCGATCACCGACGCCGTCGCCCGCTACCGGCGGATGAACGGTGCGGACGTGCTCCACCCGATGGGGTGGGACGCGTTCGGGCTCCCGGCGGAGAACGCCGCCTACGAGCGCGACACCGACCCGGAGTCGTGGACCCGAACGTGCATCGAGCAGATGCGCGACGAACTCGAACGCATGGGGTTTGGCTACGACTGGTCTCGCGAGATCACGACCTGCGATCCGGAGTACTACCGGTGGAACCAGTGGCTCTTCACCCGCTTCTACGAGAACGACCTCGTCGAGTACACCGGCGCAGCGGTCAACTGGTGCCCGGACTGCGAGACCGTCCTGGCCGACGCACAGGTCGACGAGGGCGACGGTCCGGCCGACGTGCGCGACGACACGCCGGGACACGCCGACGGCGAAGGGGTCTGCTGGCGCTGTGGCACCGCGGTCGAGACCCGCGAACTCGACCAGTGGTTCTTCACGATCACCGACTACGCGGACGAACTCGCGGACGGCCTGGACGACCTCGACGGCTGGCCCGACAGCGTCCGCGAGATCCAGCGCAACTGGATCGGCCGCCGCGAGGGTGCCGAGATCACCTTCGAGATCGACGGCGAGCCGATCGACGTGTTCACGACCCGGCCCGACACCGTCTTCGGAGCAACGTATCTGGCGCTCGCGCCGGGCCACGAGGTCGCCCGCGAACTCGCCCAGCGCGCGTCCTCGGGAGCGAGCGAGGCGGTCGCCGACTTCCACGACCGGGCCGCCGACGGCCGGGCCGAGGGAACGGCCGGCGTCGACACCGGCCTCACCGCGACGAACCCGGTCACCGGCGAGGAGATCCCCGTCTACGTCGCCAGCTACGTCCTCTCTGACGTGGGGACGGGCGCGGTGATGGGCGTGCCGGCCCACAACGAGCGCGACCACGCCTTCGCTGCGGCACACGACCTCCCGGTCGAGCGAGTCGTCGCGCCCAACGACGGCGAGCACGGAGCGCGCAACGGCGACGACCTCCCGTACACCGACGAGGGGATGATCGTCGCCGACGGGGCCTACGAGGGGCTGGCGAGTGCGGCCGCCCGCGAGCGATTGCTGGACCACGACGCCGTGACGGCGGCGACGACCTACCGGCTCCGGGACTGGCTCATCTCCCGGCAGCGCTACTGGGGGACGCCGATCCCGATGGTCCACTGCGAGGAGTGTGGCGCGGTGCCGGTGCCCGACGAAGACCTCCCCGTCGAACTCCCCGAGTTCGTCCAGACCACGGGGAACCCACTGGCCGCGAGCGACGAGTTCGTCCAGACGACCTGTCCCGACTGTGGCGGCCCCGCCCAACGCGAGACCGACACCATGGACACCTTCGTCGACTCCTCCTGGTACTTCCTGCGGTACCTGAATCCCGACCTCTCGACGGCCCCCTTCGAGAACGAGGTCGCCGACGACTGGCTCCCGGTCGACGTGTACGTCGGCGGCGACGAGCACGCGGTGCTCCACCTGCTGTACATCCGCTTTTTCACCCGCGCGCTGGCGGATCTGGGCCTGCTCGATCGGCGCGAACCCGTCGACCGGCTGGTCAACCAGGGGACGGTGTTGCACGGCGGCGAGAAGATGTCCAAGTCGAAGGGCAACGACGTGGCCCCCCACGAGTACGGCGCAGAGACGACGCGGCTGTTCGTCCTCTCGGCGGCACACCCCGGCCAGGACTTCGAGTGGACGGCGACGGACGTGAGCAACGCCTACGAGTTCCAGCAGGACGTGTACCGGATGGTGCTGTCGTTCACCGACGGTGCCGGCGGTCGGACCGAGAGCAGACCGCACGACGCCTACCTCGAACGGGAGATCGATCGGACCATCGCCGCCGTCACCGACGAGTACGACCGCTTTCGCTTCCACCGGGTCGTCACCGAACTCCAGCAGTTCGCCCAGTTGCTGCGACGGTATCGCGAGTACGAGACGCCGTACCGCTTCGCGTACAGCCGTGGGCTGCGCGTGCTGGCGAAACTGCTCGCGCCGCTCGCTCCCTATCTGGCAGAGGAGCTGTGGTCCGCGCTGGACGGCGAGGGGCTGATCGCCGGTGCCGACTGGCCCACGCCGCTGCACGACAGTCCCGACTATCGCACCGAGCGCGAACTCGTCCGGACGACGCTCGCGGACGTGCGCGAGATCACCGACGTGGTCGAGATCACCGATCCCGACGAGATCGAACTCGTCGTCGCGCCCGACTGGAGCTATCGCGCCTACGAGATCGCTCGCGAGGTGAGCCAGGAGCCAGAGTCGACCGCGAGCGAGGGTGGTCCCAGCTCTCGGGACGGCAGTACACCCGCGGGACAGCCGGCAGACGGGGCAGTCGTCGGTCGTATCATGGACGCCGACGCCGTGCCCGGCACCGAAGCGGCGGTCGACTACGCGGCCGAGCTGGCCGACCGTTCGGGCGGGTTCGAGCCGGTGCTGGCTCCAGACCGGGAGCTGACGGTGCTGGAACAGGCGTCGTGGCTGTTCGCCGAGGAGTTCGACGCGGACGTGGTCGTCAGGCGGGCCGACCCCGACGGCGAGCAGGCCCACAGAGCCCGCCCGAACAAGCCCGCGATCCACATCACGTGATCGGTCCGCAGTGGGTCTCGGTCCTGTTGGTGTAGCTATAAGACGCTGGCACTCCTCGGTTCTCGTATGGCCTTCGACAACGTCACGCTGTTCGAGATCAACGTCGCGGACCCCCTGGGAGGCGAGCCGACCGACGCCGGACCCGCGAGCGAGCCGGACGAACCGGCCGCCGACTCGGCGACGGCGGACGCGGGCGGCACTCTGGCGCTGCGGCTCCTCGGGCTCGTCGCCGCTGTCGCGACGGTCGGGCTGGCGGTCCGCTGGCTCCACCAACGCCGGAGCGAGGCGGAGTCCGACTACGAGACCGAGGAGATCGAGCCCGGCGTCGAGCGCGTCGCGGTCTGACACTGCCGGCCGTCACCTCCCGGAGTGCTTCGCCGCTACGGGCGGCGGAACTGTCGGTCGATACACAGCCGACAGCCCGAGGACAGCCGCGCCTTTTTCCCCGCTTCTCTCGAAGCGCCTCGCATGCCGACGCTGGCTTCGACCCATCTGACGAACCGCTACCGCGTCCAGCCCAACCACGCCAACAACTACGACACCGCCCACGGTGGGATCGTGATGAAGTGGCTCGACGAGATCGGCGCGATGTCGGCGATGCGCTTTGCCGGCCACCCCTGTGTGACGGCCCGGATGGACGGGCTGAACTTCCGTCGCCCGATCCCCGTCGGCGACACCGCGCTCACGGAGGCGTACGTCTACGACTCCGGGCGGACGAGCGTCCGCGTCCGCGTGCGCGCCGAACGCGAGAATCCGACGACCGGCGAGACGGAGGTCACGACCGAAGGCCACTTCGTCTTCGTCGCGCTCGACGACGGCGAGCCGACCGGTGTCCCCGAACTCACGGCCGAAACCGACGCCGAACGCGAACTGCGGGACGCGGCGCTCGCCGACGCCGAGACCGACGGGAACGGTTCCTGATACTGCCGGCTGTCACTGTTTCGAGACATTCGCGACCACGGGGTCGCAACGTTCGTTACGGACGGACAGCCGGCAGCATGACCGGTCCCCGCGCTACCGGTTCGCCCGGTGTGCCCGATCGACTGAGTCCAGAAGCGCCGCCCGGTCGGGGTGGAAGGCGAGGTGCGACTCACAGTCGCAGTCGGAACTCCCGAACTCGGGGACGCGGCTGCCGGCGACGGCGTCGGCGACCGCACACTCGATGTCGACGCCCGCCGAGCGGACGACGTGATCGAGCTGGGTCCCGGGCGCGCCCAGCAGGTAGTCGACGTGCCAGTGACGCACGTCGTGTTCACCCGCCGCGACGCGTTCGTGACGATCGACGCGGCTGAAGCCGCCGCTGCCCAGCGCGCTCCCGGTGTAGGCGTACCACCCCGACGGGAACGACAGCGACCCGAGCGCGCCCACTTCGAGGGGGCCGCCCTCGGTCCGCTCGATCAGGAGGGTGTAGGTGCCGCCCGCGTCGGTCTCTTGCCCGCCGGTCACGCGCCGATCGCTGGGTCCGCCGCGAAGCTGTCGAACCCTTCGAGCCGGTACTCTCGGGAGTCGGTGCAGTCGTCGGTCTCCGCCGCGAGGTGGCCCACCAGCCAGTCGTAGGCGTGGACGAACGCCTCGTCGGGCGCGTCGGCGAACTGCTGCTCGACGGCGTCGGCGGTCAGTTCCTCGTCGTAGTCCTCGCGGAAGGCCGCGAGCGTCTCGGCGGCGGTCGCCGCGGTCGCTTCGTCTGCCCCTGCCGCTTCGAACACTGCCTGCACGTCGTCGGCGAACTCGCTCATGTCCGAACGGTGGCCGTCCGGCCCCGTATGCGTTCTGTTTCTGGCCGGCACCGACACCTTTTGTACGGGACCGGTCGAATCGGATCCATGACAGACAACGAGTGGGATGGGCCGCGATACGACGACGCGGCCGACTTCGTGACCGACTACGGCGACAGCGTCGTCGACCTGCTCGACCCGCGACCCGGCGAGCGCATCCTCGATCTGGGCTGTGGGACCGGCCACCTCACGACGACCGTCGCCGACGCGGTCGGCAGCGAGGGCGACACACTGGGGATCGACGCGTCGAGCGAGATGATCGCGGAGGCACGCGCGGCCCACCCCGACCTGCGGTTCGACTGCGTCGACGCGACGGCCTTCCAGGCAGATGGGGCGTTCGACGCAGTGTTCTCCAACGCGGCGCTGCACTGGATCGACGACCAGGACGCCGTCGCCGAACGCGTCGCCGCGGCGCTCGCTCCCGGCGGCCGTTTCGTCGCGGAGATGGGCGCGAGGGGCAACGTCGCGTCGATCGTCGGAGCGGTCCGGGCGGAACTCCGCGATCGGGGATACGACGCCGCCGATCCCTGGTACTTCCCGACGATCGGCGAGCACGCGACGCTGCTGGAACGGCACGGCTTCGCGGTGCGGTCGGCGACGGTGTTCGACCGGCCGACCGACCTCGACGGCCCGGACGGTCTGCGGGAGTGGCTGGCCGTGTTCGGCGATTCGCTGTTCGCACCGCTCTCGGACGCCGAGCGAGCCGCCGTCGTCGCGGCCGTCGAGGATCGGCTCCGTCCCGAGCGGTACGACCCCGACAGCGAGACCTGGACCGCGGACTACCGGCGGCTCCGGTTCGTCGCGGTGCGAGACGAGTCCGCCTCTCGCCAGACCTAACCCATCGCTCGCCCATCTGGCGGTATGAGCGAGACGAACGT